>LIDZ01014854.1_pt19 | contig 100125 bp, 72 predicted proteins | sample 644651 | NCBI WGS metagenome assembly LIDZ01 (sample SAMN03856242, study PRJNA289617) | food metagenome | isolation source: wine grapes on drying loft during traditional withering process | host: Vitis vinifera cv. Corvina | place: Italy: Gargagnago di S. Ambrogio di Valpolicella | collected 2014-01
GCCAGCCCTTCATTGTATGTATACGTCGAGATCACGTCACCGACATCGAGTACTTTAGCGTTCAGCAAGTTAAAAACCTGCTCGAAATCATCGTTGATAATCGAGCCGTTGTTCAAGATTAGCATGATGATAATTACCGACTTGAAGGATGGAATTGTCATATGCCAAATTCTGTGCAAACGATCAATTCCGTCCATTTCCGCGGCTTCAAAGATTTCAGGGTTAATTCCAACGATCGCCGCCAAATAAATAATTGTGGAGAATCCGATATTCCTCCAAATATCCGAGCCGACTAATATACTTCTGAACCAACCGGATTCCGTGATAAAAAAACAGGTTCCAATCCCATTTTCATTAACACAATATTAATCGGGCCACGGCTGGGAGACAGGATTTCAATCAATAGCCCGGACAATACGAACCATGACAGGAGCCGGGAAGCCAAACAAAAGCTTGTAGAAATTGATAATCAGAGTATTCCTAAACACATGAAGGAAATTACTGCCTTCGAACAAGTCCTTAAAATTCGCCAACCCAACCCATGGACTTCCAGTTATCCCTTGCAGAACGCGATAATCCTTAAAGGCGATCAGTACCCCATACATAGGACCATAATGGAACATACCATAGTAAATGAGGACGGGAAGTAGCATGAAAAACATGTAACGGCATGACCAGTATTGCTTCCCTATGGATCGTTGTTTGCCTAACCTCAATTTTTTAACTTGATTCGTAGCCAATCCCACGCCATCCATGAGCTTGTCCAAAAGCTAAGGACAAACAAAAAAACCTTGATTTCTCAAGGTCTTAACTGTACTGCCAAGGATGGGGGGCTAATCGAATGTTTTAGTTTCTTATTAAAAATAATAAATAACGTAAGTCCCATCATGCTCATAATTACCTCTGTTACAGTCATCGACCAGATCACCCCATGTAAGCCGAAGAAGTAATGCAAGGCGATAAGCATCGGAATATACAATACGCCTTGAGTTATCGACATCACCCCCGTCGCCATCCCTTGTCCGGTTGCTTGGAAGATACTTGTGAATAAACCGGTGAATCCGTTAAATAAGGCTGAAATCAGCATAGCCACTAATATAGTGGTTCCTACACTCAACACCGAAGGATCATTGGAGAAGAGATGAATAATGTTTTGTCTGAATAGATAAACCAACCCTACAAACACAATAGAAATGCTCCCAATGTAGACAAAGGCATATTTAATGCCAGAGTGAAGTCGGGCTAGGTTCTTACTGGCAAAATTAAAAGCAAAGAGCGGAATTAAGCCCAGGAATAAGCCCATCGAGAGAAATTCAGGCACCTGAACAATTCTTAGTGCTACCCCGAATCCCGCCACCACGCTGTCCCCATATTCCATGGAGAAGTTATTCAATAACAGGGTTGTGACAATGATGAAAGCAGCTTGAAACAGCTCAGAGACACCTATTTTATAAATTTCCACTTTATCTTTGAAGGAGATCTTGAAATATCGCAAAAATCCTCTGAGATGCTCACTCTTCTTCTCCAAAAAATAGATGTAATACATGGCGGAACCTAGATTCGCTACAATCATGCCCAGTGCGGCGCCTGCCACATGCCAATTCAATACTAAAATGAAGAGTGGATCAAAGATCAAACTGAGAACCGTACTGATAAATATCCCATACATCGATTCTTTGGAGGCCCCTCCCGAGCGTACAAGTTGTTCCAAGGCAAAATTCAGTACAATGGTGAATCCACCCGCAAAAAGAGTGATCACATAGGTTCTCGTATAATCAAAAGTAGCAGCATCCGCACCCAACAGCCGCGTGATCGGGTTAATCGCCAAAAAAGCAACGAGGGCGAGCAGAATACCGGCAATCAAACTTCCATAAAAGGCATATCCGGCAATCCGCTTGCCTTTCTCCGTCTCTTTTTGCCCAGCCAAACGAGTAACAAAGGTTCCGCCGCCTACCCCAAGTACGTTCCCCACGGCCATCAAGACTGTGAAAATGGGCAAGCCCAGCGTAATCGCCGTCAGCATACTGGTGTTGTGCAATAGGCCGATGAAATAAGCATTAATGACATTGTAAATGGTCCCGACAGACATCCCTATCATCATAGGAATAGATAAATGGGCAATAGCCTTCTTGATCGGCGCCGTTTCTAAATAATATTGATTCGTAAATTTTTTGGCCATCGTTAGTCCTCCAAACGTAGTTATAAACTTGATTTCACTTTTATTAATAAGGATTGTAAGGTGTCAACTTCTTCTGGGCTGAGCGCGCTAGTAATGCTTGCTTCTACTTCAGCGAAAATCTGATTAAACTCTTCCACTAAAAGAGCACCCTTTTCCAAAACATAAATATTTTTTTGCCGTTCATCCTTCTCCGAGACTACACGCTCAATATAGCCTTTTTTCTCCAGCCCCTGGAGCATGCTGGTAATGCTGGCCCCTCTTCTGTTGGAATGCTCTGCCAAGTCCTTTTGAATAACGCCTTTATCCTGATTCTCATAGATATAACCGATCAAACGCCCCTGTGGAGAATTTAAGTCCAATTCATTCAGCCTCTCATCGGCTATCCTTTTTATTTTCATACCAACTTCTCTGAACAAATCCGAAAAAGGCGTATTTAAAATGGTCCTGCTCATTGTAATTCCCCCCTTATGTACTTTAGTTAGAAGTCTAAGTAATATGGATATCATATTACTTAGACTTCTAACTGTCAAGGTTCTAATTATTTTTTTCAATACTCCCCACAACAAAAACTCCTCTCCAGAACCTGTGGTTAGACAAGTACTGAAAAGGAGTATGATTAAAAATGTTACAGCTTGAGCCTTGTGCAGTCTTAAAGCGGATTAGGTACAAAGCTACCCCCGCGGCAGTGCTTCAAATAATTCAGCGCATGGACCTGACCGGTCATTTCCAGCTCATCCCGGTAAACAGGATCATGGAAACCTTCAATGTCGATGGTGCCTTTGTAGCCAGCCTGGCGCAAAATAGTGATGATATCGACCCAGTTGGTATCGCCAAAGCCTGGTGTCCGGTCCCAAACATACTGTTTTGGACCATGAATGCCATATTCCTTGACGATATCCCAAGCGATGGTGGCATCCTTGCCATGTACATGGAATATCTTGTCCATCCATTTGCGCAGCTGCGGAATCGGATCAATCAGCGCGATCAACTGGTGGCAGGGTTCCCATTCCAGACCCAGATTGTCTGCCGGAACGGCATTGAACATTTTCTCCCAGGCCGAAGGGTTATGGGCGATATTCAAATCTCCGGTCTGCCAGGTCCCCCCCATAGCGCAATTCTCAAAAGCAATTCTAAGTCCGCGGTCGGCTGCTCTTTTCGACAGTTCTCCGAACACCTCTGTAAATTTCGGGATCGATTCGTCAATGGACAAGCCAGGCAGACGTCCGGTGAAGCCAGAGATGATATCCGTGCCAAATAATTCAGCATGATCGATCAACCGCTTCCAGCTGTCCAAAGCATCCGCATGCTCTCCAGTGCCTGTGAGAGGGTTGCCATATATCCCCACGGAAGAGATGACAAAATCATGTTCTGCAGCCAGTTCTCGTAATCGTGCCGCCATTTCCACAAGATCGTTATCACCGGTAGTCTGCCAGAAGTTCAAGTTAAACGATTCGAATCCGTGCTCAACAATTTGTGGAATGACTCTAAGTGCGTCTCCGCCACTGACTATCGTGCCTATTCTCAATTTATCTTGCATCTTGTACCACTCCAATACTGGTTTATAGACCAAGCAGAATTTTCTAATGAGTATTAATCATCTTGCAAGAACCACGTTTGAGCAATACCGCATCGTAGACAATATGCTGGTTGCCTGAGCGTTTGGAAATCAGGTCAAAGAGGACACCCACGCTGGATAAAGCCATTTCTGTGCCCGGTTGGCTGATCGTATCGAGAGAAGGATGATAATATTCAGCCATCTCAATGCCATCAAAGCCGATGATCGAGATGTCATCGGGGATAGACAAGCCCGCGCTAAGCACGGCTTTGGCTGAGCCCATGGCAATCGTGTCGGACGCTGCAAAAATAGCCGTAACACCTTTGTTCTTATTGAGCAGTCTTCGCGTAGCATTAAATCCCGAGCTTGGGCTGTATTCACAATCTTCCACCAGGTGAGGATCATACGGCAGATTATGCTCCTCGAGCGCTTCTTTGTAACCTAGGAACCGGCGATTACCTGTGGTTTCATTCAGTAACGGTGACTTCGCCAGGAAGCCAATATTCTTATGTCCAAGTGAGATCAAATAATTGGTGGCCTTGTAGGCCTCCTTAAATTCATTGATAATGACGCTGGAGAATAAGTCAGGGTCAACCTCTTGTGTGGTGGTAATCGTCGTCAGCACGAAAGGAATATTCAGTTGTCTGAACTTCTCTTCGGAATGATTATAGGTACCGCCCATGAAGATAATTCCGCAAAGATTTTTTTCCTTAACCAGCTGTACGGCTGCTGTAATTTCATCCGTTCCGTCTTCAACTTGATGGATGAGAAAGGGATAACCCCGTAAGTTGACCTGACGTTCAATTTCCCTGATCATGTTGGCAAAGAAGGGATTGGTAATCCCCTTGACCATGAGTGCAATATTTTTAGATTGGGTAGTTTTTAAATTCCGCGCATTGGAATTGGGAACGTAATTATATTCCTTGACCACATTCAGAACTTTCTCCCGTGTGGCCTTGCTTACCAGTCCCTTATTGTTGATTACCCTAGAAACCGTTGAGATGCCGACACCGGAAATCCGCGCGATATCTTTAATATTTACGTCCACTAAACTCCCCCATTTATGGGTAAGGGAACTATAGTTAGAACTATAGCTCCCTTACACCTTTTATTCTCCTTTATTTAGCAGGAACAAATTCAGCAAGTTGTTTTTCTACTTCGGCAATAACCTTGTCAACTCCTGCTTTTTTCAGCTGATCGCGGTATTCTGCAACCGCTTCTTTTGGTGATTTGCTTGTTTTACCAAGCATCAGCTGAATACCAAGCTGTGAGTTCACGTTGGAAATGGAAGCAATTTCTGTAGTCACATTCGCTGGATCAAAGCTGAAGCCACTATAAGGATCATTAATAGCCACTTTATCCCAATCAGCGAACAAGGTGTTGCGAACAGGATTTTCTGTATCACTTGGAATCACAAATTTATCATTTCTCAAAGACCAAGCCGAGAAGCCGCCGCCATCTGTTTTTTCATTGAAGCCTGGAGGGTTCTTCTTCACGCCGTTTTCAATGACGTATTGCTTGCCTTCAATTCCGTATTGAATAAGGTTGTAGTAGCTTTCATCAGTCATAAACTTCTCAATAACCATCAGTGAGCGTTCTGGATTTGCCGAATTTGTGCTGATAACAGTAGAGTTATCTACGCCCAATTTACGTTTGATCTTCTTATTAGCTTCAGCGAAGGTAAAGAAGTAAGGATCAGAGGTTGGCTGTGACTTCAAATCTGCTCCATATTGGCCAATCCAGTCCTGAGCATGAGTCATATAACCAGCAGAGTTTGCTGCTCTAAAGTTATCCTTGCCACCCAGACTTGAGGAAAGAATATCTTTCTCCCAATACCCTTTATCCGCCCATTCACGCATTTTCACTGCCCAATCTTCAAATTCCTGGGTGAAGGCTGGATGGAAGACCGTTTTATAGTCCTCAGGACTTTTGGTAACCAGGTTAAGCTCATTTAAAGAGATACCAGGTGCATCAAGCCACATATCAGTGGTATCTACCAGCATTCTGAACATATTCTGTGCATCTTCCGCTTTACCATTAAGTGGTGGGAAAGATTCATTAGCGACAACATTATCCATGTATTTCGTCATATCATCCAATGAGGTGATTTTGTCCATTCCGTATTTCTTCAGCAAGTCAGAACGATAGGCATAACCAGCTGGAGTGAATTCGCTATATAAACTAGGAACCCCATAGATTTTTCCTTTATATTCGGTGTTCTTCCATACACTTTCAGGAATTTCCGCTTTCAGCTTAGGTGCCACTTTGCCGAGCATATCCGTGATATCCACTAAAGCGCCTTGGCTAGCTAATGTAAAATAAGAAACTGGCGCTCCAGGAGAGGCATGCGACATATCAAACTCTTCACCAGAAGCGAATAGCAACGGGTATTTAGTAGCCGTATCCGGCCAATCAATATATTTCACTTCAATGGTAGCGTTCAGATCTGCCTTAAGTTTCTTGTTAATTTCCGCAAGAATGGCCTTGTTGGCAACACCTTCACTGCCCCAGAGGTAATACACTAACTTGGCTTCCTTGGAAATATCAACGCCGCCAACTTCTGTTGCTGCTGCCGGAGTTCCGGAAGCATCCGGAGAAGTGTTGGAATCACTTTCCTTGTTGGATGAACAGGCTGACAATAAACCGGTAAGCATGAGAACGGCAATTAATGAAGACACAATCTTTTTACCTTTCATTTAGGTAAGCCTCCCTTTTCTATTTCTAAATTTTTTCATTTATAATAAACGTCCCAGGAAAGAAGACATCCATTAACCTTTTACTGCCCCGATGGTGAGGCCTGTTACGAAATAGCGCTGCACAAATGGATACAAGAGAATAATTGGGCCGGTAGCCAGCACAGCTGTAGCCATCTTGATGGATTGAGTCGGAAGATCAGCGGTGTTAATAACCGCCCCAGAGTTGATTAAAGACTGGAGGTTGGTCTGACTGACCATTCGCTGCAAAAAGTATTGCAGAGGGTATTTGGTAGAGTCGCTGATATACAGCATCCCGTTATACCATTCATTCCAAAAGCCAAGTGCTGAGAAAAGACCAATGGTAGCTAGCGATGGAACTGCCAAAGGAATAAAGATCCTCCAATAGATACGGAAGTCACCCGCACCATCAATCGTAGCCGATTCATATAAGGAATCCGGAATGGCCTTCATGAAATTACGCATCAGGAAGATGGACCAAGCTCCAACCACTGCCGGCAGAATCATAGCGAACAAGCTGTCTTTAAGATGCAGATGCTTAACCATCAGAATATAGGTTGGAATCAAGCCGCCACTAAAGAGCGTCGTGAAGTAAATTAGAAAGGAAAAGAAGTTGCGGTATTTGAAGTCCTTGCGATTGAGTACAAAGCCAGCCATCGACATCATAAACAACCCAAGTACCGTACCCACTACGGTGATAAAAATAGTGACCTGGTAAGCATCTACCAGTTTGCTGGAGTTGTTCAGCAGCATGTCGTAAGCCTTAAAGGAAAATTCTTTGGGCAGTAGCTTATAGCCCTCGCGGACAATCTCCTGCTCGTTCATAAACGAGGAAGAGATCATTAAGGCGAAAGGAAATACACAGATCAGCGCAAAGATTGTGATAAAAATATAACTGATTATTTTAATGACGGTACTTCCTGAATCCTGTTTTATTTTTGAGTTTTGCATTTTCATCACCCCTGTTTAGTTTCCGAATTATTTAGAACAAAGCACTGTCCGGTTCGACCTTGCGTACAATATAGTTCACTACAAGCACTAGAATCAGGCCGAATAAGGATTGGTAGAAGCCCACTGCCGCACCCATGGAGAAGTTGAATTGTCCAACCAAGGATCGGAAGACATAGGTGTCAATGATATCCGTCTGTGGATAAAGCACAGAGTTCGTTCCGATCAAATTGTAGAACAGATCAAAGGAACCCTTAAGAATGCCACCCATACCGAAGAGCAGGAGCAGAATAAATGTAGGCTTTAGGATAGGCAGAGTCATGTAGCGAATCCGCTGCCAAGTGGTCGCCCCATCAATATAAGCAGCCTCATATAGTTCATGGCTAATACCCGTTATTGTCGCCAGATACACAATCATGCCGTATCCGGTTCCCGCCCAGATTTTAAAGGCCACGATAATGTACTTCCAGATGCCCGCATCGGAATAAAATTCATAACGATCCAACCCGCCATTGGCAAGCAATGTGTTGATAAAGCCAGAATTGAAATTGAATAGGTTGTAAGCAAATACACCAACGATAACCATCGAAATAAAGTTAGGTAGGAGAATAACCGATTGGGAAATCTTCTTGAACCATTTGCCCGATATTTCTGAGAGCATAATGGCAAATAAGATTTGAATAATATTCCCCAAGGCTAGAAAGACGATGTTGTACAGCAGCGTATTTTTCGTAATGTTCCAGAGCTCGCCTGTTTGAACCAAAAACTCGAAATTCTTCAGGCCGATAAAATGGCTTCCAAAAATACCCTTGCTGAGGTTGTAATCAACAAATGCGACATATGCACCGGGCATCACCGCATAGTGGAAAATAAGAAAATATACGATTACAGGTGACAGCATAAGAAATAAAACTTTGTTCTTCATGACTTCCCGGACAATATTTCCACCAGTAAGCTTAAACCTTGCCAATAAGTCCACCTCCAATTTGCATTATGCATTCATACAAATGCATGCCTACGATAAATCCCCTTGTTAGCACATCATCATTTAATGGTACATCCTTAATATAGCCAAATGAAAACCTTTGAAACATTTATAGAAACGTTTCCATTATTCCTTTAACTTTCCCCTCACAAGGAGTATATTCCCCTCTTGTATACGCTGTCAAATAATTTTTTTTGGGTTCGAAAGTAATTAAAATACAATAAATAATCAACAATGTAACAAATTGGGAATAAAATAAGCGTAATTGACATTATTTCGTCTTGAGACTAAAATTAAGGCATATCAGTTATGGAAACGTTTCTATTTTTCTTAAAATTACCCCCTTTCATTTACCTTCTAATAATTAATCCGCTTCTGCCAGGCAGCCTGGACGGACTGCGATTCACTGATCAATGTATTGGCCGCACATATTCTTTGTTTATCACATCGGCTCGGGCCAATCCCGCACACCGGAGCTGTGCACAGAAATACGCTCTGTTGCCGGCCAGGGAACTGCACATCTATTTATCACAATAACTTTAATGCGATAGAGAAAAGGGAGATTTCCATGACTAAACCGTTTATCCAAGATCTATTGAATGAAATGACACTGGACGAAAAGCTAGCTCAATTAACCCAGCTTGGCCCTTATTATTGGGGGTTGGATGATACCGTGGATTTAACGGGTCCGTTCAAGGAGCTCAATATTAAGCCACATATTATGGAGAACATCGGCAGCGTTCTGAACGGTACTGGAGCCAGGAATGTGATCGAGCTGCAAACCCGGCATTTGCAAACCAGTCGCCAGAAGATTCCTCTGCTCTTTATGGCAGATGTCATTCACGGCTTCCGGACCATCTTGCCGATTCCTCTGGCCATGGGCAGCTCCTTTGACCTGGAGGCCTGTGAACGCTTTGCCGAAATAGCAGCTAAGGAAAGTGCGGCTGCCGGTATTCATGTCACCTTCTCGCCAATGACCGATCTCGTACGCGATCCGCGCTGGGGACGTGTAATGGAAACTTCCGGGGAAGACCCCTATCTGAATGCTCGCGTTACCGAAAGCATGGTTCGCGGCTATCAAGGGAAAGACCTCAAGGAGAAAGGACGCATCGCAGCCTGTGTAAAGCATTTCGCCGGTTATGGTGCGCCCGAAGGCGGTCGCGAATACAACACGGTGGATGTATCCTCTGGTGTATTGCGTGAATTTTATCTACCTGCCTACAAAGCGGCGGTGGATGCTGGTGTGGCCATGGTCATGACCGCGTTCAATACGGTAGACCGGATACCGGCAACCGGCAATGAACAGCTTCTCCGTGGTATTCTACGGGAGGAATGGGGTTTCAATGGCGTGACCATTGCCGATTTCAATTCCGTAAATGAGCTGATCCCGCATGGCGCTGCAAGCGGTGGCAGTGAAGCCGCTGAGAAAAGTCTGACTGCAGGCGTTGATATCGAGATGATGTCCACTCACTATCTCAATCACGGTCCCGAACTGGTGGAGCAAGGCAAACTTGATGTGGCTTTGATCGACGAAGCTGTTATCCGGGTTCTGGAACTTAAGGACGCGCTGGGCCTGTTTGAGAATCCATTTAAGGATGCCGATCCGCAAATAGATGAGGCCGCTGAACCTTGCGCGGAGCATTTACAGGCAGCGCGGGAACTTGGGGCTAGCTCGGTTGTACTCCTGAAAAATGACAATGAAGCTTTGCCGCTTAAGAAGGGCATGAAGATTGGCCTTGCTGGTCCCTTCGCTACTTCTGTTCATGTGCTGGGTGGCTGGGCTGGAGTGGAAAAAGACACGGCTGTATCGCTCTACAAGGGGATTTCTCAAAAAATCTCTGCCGAGGATATTCTCACGGCTATGACTGGTGAGCTGGGAAGCATGCTGGAAGGTGTTTTTGATGTGGAGGATCAGGTGGAAGAAGCGTTCAATCGCTTAAAGGATTGCGATGTCATTCTCGCTGCTGTTGGTGAGAACCAACAAGATACTGGGGAAGGCGGCAGTAAGAGTAACCTACGCCTGTCTGCCAATCAGGAGAAGCTAATCTGGCGCTTGAAGGATACCGGTAAAAAGGTTGTCACCATCGTATTCAGCGGTCGGCCGCTGGAGCTGAAGCCTATTCTAGATGCCAGTGATGCCTTGCTGCAAGCTTGGTTTTTGGGTTCGGAGTCAGGAAATTCACTGGCAGATGTGCTGTTCGGGGATTACAATCCATCCGGACGTTTATCCATGAGCTTTCCCTACACGGTAGGGCAAATTCCGGTTTATTATAATGCCTTTCAAACTGGACGCCCTTATGATCCCCAATATCCACAAGTGCGTTATGTAACCCGGTATTTGGACTGTCCCAATGACCCACTATTCTGCTTCGGCTATGGTCTGAGCTATTCCGATTTTGCTTACAGCGAATTTGCTGTTGAACAAGGTGAGCGCATTCATGCTTCAATTACGTTAGAGAATGCTTCTGAGCATGCTGGCAAAGAAACCGTTCAGCTTTATATCCGCGATGTCAGCGCAAGTGTCGTGCGCCCGGTTAAAGAAATGAAAGGCTTCCGGCAGCTTTCATTAGCAGCGCATGAGAAACAGGTAGTTTCCTTCGAAATTACCAAGGACATGCTGATGTTCTACGGCAAGGACGACCAGCTTATATTCGAGCCTGGAGAATTTGATATTATGCTTGGCCGCAACTCCGATGATCTGTTTACTCAGCGTATCTGGATCGGCTGACTTGTGTATAGTTTCATAACTAAAAGCGCCACCCCTCTGCAATGAGGGGTGGTGCTTTTGTCGTTCGATCAAAAGTATAAATAAGACATCCCAAAAGGCCTGACATTACTTTTAGTAATACAGATTTTAAGGTTTCAGTCTCTTCCAGAGTAAGTGTACTTGTAATACTTTTTTCTACTTCAGAGAAAATTCCGGAGTATTATCGTACCTTTGTCCTCGCAGATCAAACCTTCCGGTGGTGCTTCCAATCCTCAAAAGGTGAGGGCGGCAAAACCGTTCTGTCTACCCACTTTGGCATGGATAAATAAGCCGCCTTACGGGTACTAAGGCAGCTTATTTATCATCTTATGATCACAAAATATCAACCGGAAGGACCGGAGAAGAATCTAAATTAGCATCTTTGTGATATATAGAAAACCTAACGTTTCTACATTCCTACATGTATTCGCTCTTCCAGAATTGGCTGCTCTCGATCACGGCATCACTGTTCAGCTTCTTCTTCATATAACGGCTGTCAGAATTCAACAGAGTTCCGAAAATGAGGTCGATGACGAACAGAAAGGTAATATGCTCCGAAAGAATCGCATTATTCTTGACCGATAGCTTATCCGACGCAATAAGCTTGATATTCGCGTATTGGGTGATTGAGGTTGAATTATAACTGGTAATCGTAATAATCTGCGCATTGTTCTGGTGGGCCAAGCCCAGTGCATCAATAATCTCTCTGACCGATCCGGAGCGGGTAATGGCAATTACCAGATCATCGGGGGTGGACAAAGAAGCGGAAAGCTTCATATTATAGCTGTCATTATAAGCAAAAGCATTGATCCCTACGAGACTCAGCTTCTGTTTCAGCTCCAATGCTGCCATCCATGAGCTCAGCACACCGAAAATGTAGATGTTCTTAGCCTTTACAATCATCTTTACGGACTTAAGGATATCCTCTTCCTCGATCAGGGCAGAGGTATTCATGATCAGATCATTATAATCAAAGGCGAGCGAGTCGGCGAATGAGATATTCTCTCTCTGCTGTGCTTTGCTGTTCATATTGCGGTAATGAGTGTCCTGAGCAATGGCGATCTTGAAATCATTAAACCCTTTGAAGCCGACCTTTTTACAGAAACGGTTAATGCTTGTCTCCGAAACGCCTATCTCCTGGGCAATCGCTGTAATCGTATTTTTGGTAAAAAAATCAGGTTTGTTCATGACGAAATGCGCGATTTCATTCTCGATAAACGTTAAGTTCCCCTGATTGGAAATAATCTTAGATATCACCGCATTCGCTTGATTACTCATTGGTGCCTCCCTTGCTAAACTCAGTATTCATTCCTACAGCTTATCAAAATTCAATGGCAAATGATAGTAACCGGCAAGCGGTTCGCTACCCTTTCTGATAAGCTATCCGGATGAATATTGGGCGAAGATTAGGAATCAATGATTATTCAACTCAGCGGTCCAACGCTCGCACTGCTTCCAAAAGTCCGCAGCCTTCAGAGTGCCGCTATAGATCATATAAGCATAGTCCAACAGGTTAGGCAGACAAGGCAGTCCCAGAAGATGACGGCTGAAGGCATGAGCCGCAATCTCGGAGGTTCTGGTCACACTAGACCGGATACGTAGTGGTCCAAGTGCCAGACTCGTGATAGAGTCCAATATCTCATTGGTATAGCCGATCTCACTAAACTCCAGATCATGAAACAGCTCATGCGCGAGGTGGATATTGGTAATCTCTGCAATCGTAAATGTGTTGTCGGGAAGCAGCACACCCGCGCATTGCTGCATTTCCTTCATCGAAGATTTATAGAGCGTAATAATCCGTTCTTCCGCCGAGAGCTCAATCTGTGCCCGAAAGCGAACCTGTCCGAGCTTGCCTGATTGTTCGTTCAGACGTACGATGATGCCTCGTTCTTTACAGATTGCGACGACATCCGTACCGAAAATCCTCTTATATTCCAAGGCTTTCTCCCTGCCAATAGCCAGAGACTGCTCCACATAATATCCTATCTTTGACTTTGGTATTTTGTGGAATAGAAGATCGTTCTTCAGTTCAGCATAAGCAAGCACCTTATCATCCAGTAAAATTGGTGCAATGGCCTGGTTCATCTGTCTGCGACACCTCCTGTCCTATTGATAAACAACGGCAAGCATTTCACTATTATCTTCCAGCAGTTGTGTCTCTACCTCCAGTATCGAGAATAACTGCTCCTTCGTCTGCATACCGGTCAAATCCAGCATTTTTTCTTTATAAAAGACAAAGGTCTTGGGCAGGGTCGCGTTCGCATCGGAGTATATTGTATTCTCATCCAGGAAGGCAACGAAACGGTCTACAAGATCCTTCTTCACAAAAGCCAGATGAAATGCATTCGACTTCTTGAAGCGCACCACGCCCTCCCGATCCAACACGCCTACATGATTCAACTTCTTTTTTATCAGCCCGAACATCGATTTCTTCACCTCACTGGCTTCGAACAGAAACCAGCGTCCAGAGGCGGCCTTCAGTTCTATCTGAGCTGAAGGCTGATTCAACGCATCTGCTGCTGTCAGCATCAGCTCTTGTATCGGCACTTCGCGACTGCCAAGATCCTTCGACCGCAACTCTGTTGAACCGGTAGCGATGGCGCGCAGAATGTTGCGCTGGGAGTCAATTTCGATGGTAACATCTACGGTCGCCTCATTTGCTCCTGATTGTACGATCTTTTCAATAATTTCCGCACGGATCAGCTTGATATCCCGCTCCGTAGCACCCACGACCGTCTTCTCAATTTGCTCCCGCACCATGGCCATACCCACTCCGATAGTCGAAATATAAGGTGCATTGTGGGCAATCTGATACTTAAATCCTTCCTTGATCGCCATGGCCGGAACTAGCACGGCACCGCTGCCGCCACCGCCTACAAGTGTCACGAATCCGGTATCCAGCTCATAATCGCCAATCATCTGGTTCACCACGGCCATAACCTTGCGGATCGCGATATCCATGGCCGATCTTGCGGCTTCCTCCGCGCTGATTCCAAGGTGTGCGGCCAGCGTCCCCCAAGCGATGCGGGCACTTTCCACATTGCCGCGAGCATAATCATCCTCGGGCACTAGATTCAGCAGGTTGGCAGCCCCTGCCAAGGTTAACGCGTATTCATGGCCTTCGGCACAGCGGACGCTCACGTAATCAGGGTCACCCTCGCGAGGACTGATGAGGCCGATGGAAGGCTCCACAAGATTCGCAGACTCGGCGAAACATTCATACTCGAGCCCGGCGATATGGGCACTTCGTGGTCCAACATCTATAATTTTGCCGCCGCCAATCTGAATCATACTACCTCCGGCCACGGCTAGCGTCCGCACATCTAGAGAACGCAAATAGGTTTTGTGTCCTCCTACCTGGGCATTCTCAATCATAACCTTTCCGTTCTTAATCACCGAAATATCCACGCTCGTACCACCGACTTCGAAGAAGATGCCATCCGATATCTTCTCATACATAAGGGCTCCCGCTACCCCTGCAGCAAGTCCAGACAGCATGGTCAAGATCGGACGCTTACGAACCTCGTCAATGCTCATCACCCCACCGTCGCAGCGCATAATCATTAGCTGTGAGGAAATACCCGCCTCTTTAACGGCTTGCTCCGTCATGTTCGCGGTCTCCATCATCTTCGGGATCAAGCTGGCATTCACCACTGCTGTGCGAGTTCGGGTCTTCAGACCGTAGAGTTGTGAGATTTCATGCCCGCCGGTGGCGTATACTCCCCGGCTGCGTGCCGCTTCAATGACCCGCAGCTCATTCGCAGGATCATCTACGCTATAGGCTTCGGAGGCGACAATAACCTCCGCCCCCTGTTCGAGCAGCTGTTCGATGGCGTCATCAATGGACTCCTTGGTCAGTGACTTGGAATCAATAAATCGGTGATACGTCTTCAGATATTTCCCCGTGGCCAGCTCAATATCTGCCACATTCGTCTCGGAACGGGCCGTGCGGGCATCCATACCTGTACCCATCCCTAGGATGCCGACGCGTGCCACGTCACCTTCAAGAAGTGCATTCGTCGCCTGCGTGGTTCCGTGAGCGATGAACTTAATATCTTCGGGAAGAATGTCATTCTCGCTCATGATTCGTTGAATAATCGTTACAATTCCGCTGGCCACTCCCCGTTCATCATGATGCGTCGTCGGAATTTTGACCTTGGACAGCACCTCAAAGGTATCATTATCAATGGCTACCGCATCTGTAAAAGTGCCGCCGACATCAATCCCGATCCGAATTTTTTTGTTGCCCATAACAGCATTTCCTCCCCGTAACTCTTTATCTATAAGCTCCTGTATCCTCAATAAATAATTAACCTCATAACGTCAATGTCTTTATTAGTGTTCTAGAACGCTACAAAGCTGGCAATAATCATAGAAATCAACACGGCTACGAACATCCAAGGTAGTGTCTTCCGAAGGGTCTCGATGATATCCGTCTTCGTGAAATCAGATACCCAGACATTGTGCGAGTTCGTAGGATCGCTCACCGCTTGCAGATTGCTGACAATCCGCAGCGCAAGCATGGCAGCAACAGGAGCCATGCCTCCAGCGACAATTAGAGCAGCAATGCCGCTACCCAGTCCCCAGACGTTCAGGGGTCCACGGTAAATGGCCAAAGGCGACAATAATGTAAAGACCAGAATATACGTCAGCGGGCCGGTCGGAATAATGCCTTGTATTAATGGCTGAATAAGTGCAGCCACCTCAGGTGCGGTTACCGCACTCAGCAGCATACCGATTCCGATCATTAAACCCAGCGCGCCAGCTACATCCTGGATGCCCTCAACAAGTGCACTGGACAGCACATGAATGGGGCGTTTAGGTGTGGCAAGCAGCAGCGTAACCAAAGCACCCATAATAACAGCGGATACAATATCAACTTTGAGAAAAAAAACAAGCAATACGGGAACCAGCGGACTTAGCAGCGCGATAGAGCGTACATTTTTGGAGTCTTGATTCTGAAATTCCGGCTTCAACGGCATTGCCCAAGCTCTTCTAACCTTACCGTCCTTCTTGCTGTAATATACAATCATCAATAGTGCGATAACAACCAGCGGTACAGCACTAATCAACGAATAGGAGGCAATTACATCCGTAGGTACCTTAAGCACATCAGTGTATATCGCCCACGTTGAGACGTTAAAGACTACACCCACGGCATTGGCCAACAGAACAACAAGACCGCTTACAAAAGGTTTCAATCCAGCAGTGAGCATAATCGGAATGGCGATTGTACCGACAAGGATAACCATGCCCAGGCCATTAGCGGCGGAGAAAATAACAGAGGCAGCAAAGAAAAAGATGATGGCAATCGCCAGCGGCTTATCTCCAGCGAGCTCCGCAGCTTTGCGGATAATGGTTTTGGTTATCCCCACTTTACTTAGAATCTGACCAAACCAAGCACCGAAGATCAGTCCGGCAATCGCTGTAGACAGCTTCATAGCGCCGCCTGCCAATACGCCTTTAGTAATGGTGAACGTCTCCGGATTGTTAGACAAAAGCGGAATGCCAGCTATAGCAGCTAATAGAATGGCCATGATAGGCAACGCAAGCAGCGTCGTCAGCTTCCGCGTCATCATTAGCGCGACAAAAACAATAAATACTAGTAATATTCCGATAACTTGTACAGTTTCCACACTAGTTCCCCCTAAAATATAAATAAGTCATCCCTAAAGCTCCAGATAAGCCCCTTGCTCTTGAAGTGTCCGCTGCAGTCTGGAAATATCAACTTGCTGCACAGGAAGTCCCGCCTTCACGGCCAAGGCTGCAGCTGTTCCACCTGCCTGCCCTATCGCTCCGACCGTTGGTGTGGTTCTTACAGCTGCTTGCGCTTCGAAGGTAGCCGAGAGGCATCTTCCGACAACGATCAAATTGTCAATTTCATTCGTAATGAGCGTTCGGTAAGGAATCCCATACATGCCGCCCCATTCCAGCTTATCTGTAGCGGTGCCTTCACCGTCCGGACTGTGTATGTCTATCGGGTATCCGGAGTGGGCAATCACATCCTCGAATCGCTTCATCGTTAAAATATCCTGCGCGGTCAAAGTATAAATCCCTTTAATCTGCCGCGAGCCCCGAACTCCGATGGAAGGTCCCGTCGAGACTACTACCGAATCCTGAAACCCTGGTACATATTTCTTCAGAAACAATTCAAGTTCCCGGCATTGTTTGCGTCCTTCAACCTCCGCCAGGCTAAGACTCCAAGGATCGGTGCTGTCCTTGCCAAGAATGCGGGTGGTGTTCATAATGACCTCACCCGGGTTATTCGTCTCGAAGAACAACACATCCTCCCGCGGGATGCTGATCTCACCGCGTTCTTTAGCTTCGCGGAACTGCCGGTCAAAGCCAACGACAGACAATCGGGCCGCTGAATCCATTACGGAGATATCTTGGTTCATGCGGGGAAATTCCTCACGGTGTTCTTTGATATAGTCTTTGATCTGAATAGTGTCGACATTCCGCATCTTCATCTTCAGCGTCATTGGCTGCGACATTTCATCGGCTTCACGCCCTTTGGTAAATGGAACCCCCGACCAGACGGCCAGATCACCATCCCCGGTCGCGTCGATGTATACCTCAGCAGAGATTTGGCTTAGGCCTGACTTATTGCACAAAGTCAATGATGTGATGCGTCTGTCAGATACCTCAGCCCCTGCAAGCATGGTATGATACAATACGTCGCCACCGCTCTCCTGCAGCATTAAATCAAGTTCATATTTCATTGCTTCGGCATCAAATGGCGTGACCGAATAAGTATAATTGGTCGCATCGGCGATATGCCCCGGGGATTTACCGATAGAGCGTAATCTCTGGACCAATTCATCAGTTATCCCTTGAATGGCCTGCTTAGTGCCTGCGTGAAAGGTCATCATCGGCCCCACACCCGCAGCGGTCAGTGTCCCACCCATGAATCCGCCCGACTCAACAATCAGCGTCTTTGCGCCCGTCCGTGCCGCCGCAATTGCTGCAATGGAGCCGGAAACCCCGCCCCCCGCAACAATAACTTCGTATCTTGACATGCATTTTCATCTCCTTATTGTTAGCGATTACATTGAACAATTTGAGAATATCATTATTTCCAAAAAACTTCAATGTTTTTGTTTATTATTTTCATAAACGTTCTAAATTATGAAATAAAATTCACTTTTTTATCCTTCATTCTGCAAATCCAATGATAAATAAGCAATAAAATGTATGATGTCATTCACCCTTTAAGCTTGCTTCCAATATCCGGCAGGGCTGACTCCGGCATATCGTTTGAACATCCGGCTGGAGTGTTCCCGCGTCCCTTGTCTGGGTTAGCTTTCACATAAAGAATGCGCTTTCATAAATGAACATATGCAACCGGGGTTGCCGGTACTCATTTCATGATTGCATTGACTTCAGCCTCCATTTGCTTCAGAACCTCCTCCACAGAGCTGCTCTGCGTATAGATATGATCGAGCAGCATTTGAATTTTCACATCAATTTCCTGCCAGTTCCTGTGTCCGGGCGCGATTCTTGCCTCGCTCATCTGGTCCAGTACGGCAAGCTGAATACTCTCGGCAGAAGGCTGCGAAGCCGAATTCATAAATATGTCGGATTCAAGCACCGATTTTCTGGACGGGACAAAATATTGCGAGGTCACTCCCATGGAGGACGCATTTGTAATGAATTTCAGGAATTCCTCCGCTTCCATGGGATTCTCCGTATCAAATACGGAATAACCCGCGTAGCCCAGGGAGGTGCCCGTACCCTTTACACCCTCCGGCATCGGCGCAATATCCCAGGCAAAATCTGTAATAGCCCGCGCCTTCGACATATAGCTGTAGCGGTCGGTATACATACCGATTTTGCCTGACTCAAAGTCAATCTCATCCCCTGGCTGCGGATGCACCCCGTCCTTAAACATCAGGTTACTATACAATTGGAGCACTTCCCTTCCTTCCGCAGAGTTCAGCGCAAAAGCAGTCCCGTCCTTCGTGAAGAGATCCGCGCCATGCGACCAGAAAAGCGGCAGTAAAGCGTCCGACCAATTATTCCAATCCCGGACAAGCTTGACACCATACACACCGCTGCCCGGTTCCGCAATAGCTTTGGCAGCATGGAGAAACTGCTCGTAAGTCCAGTTTCCTTCCTTGTACAGCTCCGTTGGTGTCTTCAAGCCTTTATCCCTGAACAGGCTCTTGTTGTAATACATCATGACCGGCGGTGTGGAGAACGGGATACCGTACAATTTGTCGCCTCTCCGGAACATAGTAAGCGTGGAGGGATACATATCAGAAAGGTTGTAGTCGTTATCGTTCATCACACTGGACGAAATATCGGCCAGCTGGCCCGATTCGATCAACTGCGGTATCATGCGGTCCGCCAGCCAGCCGACGTCAGGTGCAGTCCTGGATGCCAGCATGATGGAGAGCTTTTGCTGATAATCGGCGAAGGGAATGACCACAATTTCCACTTCAATATTGGAGTGTGTCTTTTTAAATTCAGCGATCAGACCCTCATACATCATTTTTTGGGCATCATTGCCCCACATGCTGAACTTCAGCTTTACCGGCTCCATCACCTCCGCCTTGAGTGTTTCACTTGCCTCAGAGCTGCCGGCATACCGGGAACAGCCCGGGAGCACGAATGTCATTATCACAAGAACCAGCAGCAGAAATTGTAACTTTCGCATGGGCCTCTCCTCCTTAGAAACACGGCTAACAAGAATAACCGTTACTTTGCCTGTCTTCATCCGGCAGCTCCCTGAACTGTGATGGAGTCTTCCCGGAAAATTCCTTGAATACGGCCATGAAATGTTTGGAGCTTAAATAGCCGGACAGTTTGGCCACCTCGTAAATTTTGAGATTCGTCTCCTTCAGCAGCTGCTTGGCTCTGTTCATCCGGCTATGGGTAACATAGTCCGTAAAGGTATGACCTGTCTCCGACTTGAAAAGAACGGACAGGTACTGATGATTGAGATGCACCTGTTCAGCCATATATTGCAGCGATATTTCCTGATCCAGCCGCTCAGCGACAAGCTCCTTCACCCTGCGGATCAACTGTCTGCCTTGGGTCTCGGCTTCACCTTCATCCGAATCTCCTGGCGGTGCATCGCGGGATCTGCGTTTGCGCTTAAAGTCCTCCAGTGCCTGAGCCAGCTCCGTGCGGTCAACCGGCTTCAGCAGATAATCGCTTATTCCGTATTTAATCGCCTGCTTCGCATATTCAAAGTCGGCAAAACCGCTTAAGATTACAATATACAAGTCGGGAAAGCGATCCCGAATCCGCTTTATCATTTCAATTCCGTTCATCTCATTCATGCGTATATCCGTAATCAGCAAATCCGGCATGACGCTTTTAAGCGCTTCCAGGGCAAGTCTTCCGTTTTCTGCTTCGCCGACAACCCGATATCCACCAATTACCTCCTCAACCAAATGCCTTAAGCCTGTACGAATTAGTGCTTCATCCTCAACCAGAAACAGCTTGTACATCCTAGTCCCTCCATTGTATGGGAAGTCGAAGATACACCGTTACACCGCGCTCTGCCGTATCGTCTATATATAGTCCATAGGGCGCGTTATAGTGCAGTTGGATACGCTGGTGCACATTGCGCAGGGCCAAACCCTTCTTAACCCTGCCAAAGCCGCCGGGCTCTTCTTCATTCAGCGCCACATTGTGATCACGCGTATACAGCCACTCTTCGAGCCAGCTCTTTTGCTCAACGGACATTCCGATTCCGTCATCTTTAACGGATAATATCAGATCATCCCCATCGGCATGGGCTGACAGCGTCAGCCGTACCGTTCCCGCTCCCAGAGCATGCTCGATGACATTCTCAATAAGCGGCTGCAAAATCAGCTTCGGCACAAGACAATAGTCATAGGAGGCATCAATATGAATGGCCGATTGCAGCCTGTCACCCAGCCGCAGCTCCTGAATCTCCAAATACGCTTCGACGAATCTCACCTCATCCTGGATATATACCAAATGTTCCTGCCTCTCGGCCGTATACCGCAGCAGCTTCGCAAGACTGGTTACTATGCGTGACATCTTCAGGCTATTGCCCGAGAGTGCCAGCATGTTCACCATCTCCAGCGTATTGTAGAGGAAATGGGGCTGAATTTGGTTCTGCAGCGCCGAGAGCTCCGCTTCCTTCTCTTTTAACTTGGTCTCATAGACTTCTTTGACCAAACGGTCGATTTCGCCAACCATCATGTTGAAGCCCTCCGTCAGTTGTCCAATCTCATCATGGGTTGCAACAATGGCTCTTTCCTGCAGCTGGCCCTGTTGAACCTGCCTCATCTTGGACTGCAAATGGGCAATCGGTCTTGTCAGGCGATTTGACAGCACCAAAGCGGCTGCATAGGCGGTCATCAGGGCAATTAAAGAAACCATAAGTGTGTAACTGGTTAATTCATGGGCTTCCTCACGAAGTTCTCCGCGCGAAATGAGCGCAGTTACCTTCAGTCCCGTGTACTTAGAGTGTGCGGAAGCGCGTATGAAAGAACCCTGCGCACGGGAAGTGCCACCAGAAGCAGCGTATAGTACTTCATCCTTGGAATCGGTAATGCGCAGCTCGCTGCTGCTGCCCATATGGACCGAAGAGAGCATCGCTCCAAACCCCTCCGGAGTAAGGTCGACCTTGACAAGTCCCAGCATTTTATGCGTATAAGGTTCGCGAATCACCCGGGAAAGCGAGACGATTTGCGGTTTGGTCTGGGCGTAATAGCTTGCATCGTGCGGAGGAAGAATCGTTAATCCCCCATCCTTCTCCTTCACCGCCTCCATCCATTGCACCATGCTCCAATCCCACTTTTTTCTTACACTTTGGTCCAGATTGCTGAAAATTCCGCCGTCATTTGTAAAGATCAGAATGCTTTCGATTTCAGCTTTGTCGAACGCCAAAGAGGAAATGAACAGATTCATCTTGTTCGTCTCGTCCGTTGTGACATAAGCAGCACGTTGATCTGCATGGCTGTGACTCTTCAGGATACTCATCACTTCTTCATCATACAGGGGCATGAGCGTGAGCCGGTCCAGCTCCTTCACATAACTTTCCAAGTTTATATTGATCTGGTTTACAATCTGATAAGACAGCTCTGCGGTGTTCCGCTCCACGCCCGCCGTATATTTAATATAAGTAATCGTACCGATGACAAGAAACGGAATGGTAATAAGCAGGCAGAATATGATGATTAACTTCCTGCGGAGCGGTATATACATTGATCCCATATTCCCTTTCTGACCCGTATCCGGAGCCGGAGCACGGAAGTGCCGCCCATTACGGGATACGCACAAATTTGACTGCATCGGCGGCAACATATCCGCTTGTTCCACTATTGCGGATCGTCACACTGCCGGAAGTACCGGAAGTGAAGGTGTACGTTCCGATTAAATTCCATACCCCACCGTTTGAGGTCTGGTCGATGCTGAGCGTTGCCATCCCGCCGGCATGAACGACTTCCAGGGGAATCGCAGTGGCGCGATTGATATGCTCCGGCCACATCATATATACGCTATAGGTGGCGGTGACGGGCAAGACGGGTGTAAAAGCAATACTTTTGCTGCCTTTGCCGCTATTGTCATCATGCAAATAGTTGATCCCGTACCGGTCCGTCTGAACCGCAGAGGTCTTCCAGCTTCCCGTCTTTAGCACTCCTGTGGTGTCGTTATTGTCCACAATAAACTCTTCCCCAGGATGGGTTGGGGGCGTGCCGCTGCCCAGTTCAAAGGAGGCTTTGAATGTCTTGCCTTTGGCTGCGCTGACATTCACTGTTAATTTGATTGTCGGGCTGAGCTGTGTCACTGTAATCCCGGCATCAGCAGTATATCCGCTTGCTGAACGGTCCAGTTCAACCTCAATAACACCGGTGTTGGCCTGTGTCGGATCGCTGATTGATAGTTCCAGAGTTCCCTCATCAGCTTCTCTGGTCATAACCGATGCTTTCTTATTGACTGTGATCAGATCGGCGGAGCTTGCTCCATCTTCCCAGAAATTTGCCCCAATAATGCCCAGTTCCGTTTCTTTTACCGCTTGAACACGGGAAGAATTCGCAAGCACTTCAATGTCGGGAGCAGCGGCGTAAGCGGCCACTTGAGCAGCTGTCTTGCCCGGCAGCAAGACATATTGATATTCCCCTGCACTCGGATTCACACCATGATTCAGCCAAAAGGTCATATAATTGCGGGTTATCGGCGTGGAGGGTGTTACCGGGCGGGGGTTGATTTGCTTCCAGTTGCCCGTTCTGGCCTCTCTCTTTGCTGCAAGCGATACATTCTGCGGAAAATAATATCCGGTATCTGCACCGGCAGTGCTGCCGGACAGGTGAGCCCAGCCTACCAGGTCTATGGTGTCTGACCATCCCAATGAGGAAGGCTGCACTTCACCATTTACAGTGAGCGTATTGCTGCCCGCCGTGTTCAGCTTCCGGTTCTCCATAATGGTTTCAACTGCAATATTGTCCGTGCTGGTGATGCCTGCACCCAGAGAAACCATTTCATCATCAAACATAAACCATGATTTTTTGGCTCCAAGCGTATGATCTGCATACTGCAAATCCATACCTGAGATTCCGTATAAATTCAGGATGTCGGTGCCACCGGTCCACGTATTTGCACTGGTATGGCTGCTTGAGGAGGTCTGGGACAGCACTGTTGTTCCCGGCAGGCGGTAATTATCGACGGTTGGCCAAAAATCATTGCTGTATTGTCCAAGATCACTGTTATACAAGCTGGTCATACCGGCTGAGGTATACCAAGCTTTGGCGTTCTCGCTGTTGATCGCTTCAAAGCTGCTGATGCGCTTGGAATACATAGCAAGTCCGAAGCTGTAGCCCGGCCGGTGCTGGACCGCCCGGTCCATCGCTGAGAACTGCTTATAAACAATAAGCTCTTCCGCTGGCTCAATCAACGGGTCCTCGCTTATGCTCTTGGCCAGAACGATAGATGGAACGGGTACACTGGCATAGAAAGATTTAAAGGTATCTGACATCATCCAACCCTTAAGCATCCGCTTAAAGTCGGCCGCTTGCGTGGGCGGAGCGATCCCGGACAGCAGCAGGATACCTTGCATCGCTGTATGTCCCGCGTCATGATCCTGACTGTAATTTCTGGAGATTTCTCTGCCGCGAACCATATCCATCATTGCGCCTTTGTACATCAGTGGCTGATAGGTGTTGTACACCCATTCCCAGACATTGGACTGGTTGGGATCGGTGATCTGCCATGACGAACCGTGGAGCATCCCCATCAGATCGCTTACGGCAAGCAACAGGCTGAGTCCATAACCTCCGGTATAGGGAATCGTGCTATGCTGAATAAATGAACCATCACGATAGAAGCCGTCTCCACTAAGACTGTAATTAAAAATAGAGGAAAGTCCGTCGCGGGCAGCGGCAATCTTGGCACCGTCTTTCACGAGGATGCCCCGGACTCCTACGACTATCGCTTTCCAGGAGCGGTTGGCTCCTGTTAAGGTGACTGTTGGCGAGAAGCGTTCCACGGCTTTCATATAATTCGTAATTTGAGCCGGGCTTAGGGAGTCATACATCAACACTGCCGTATCGTTCAGCTGCATCGGTATGCCGATTTGCCAATCCCACCAATTGCTGGTTCCGCTGGCGGTCGTTGTTACCAACTCATGGTATCTGGTTGCGTACATATAATCGAGTGCAGCAACGATATCGCTCCCAAGCAGAGGATCTTCGTACAACACCGAACCGGTGGTTGCATAAGCGAGCGCCATAGTGTACAGCCGTTCATAGGTCACCCGGATGTGAATCGAATTCCCGATACCAGGGTTATCGCTCCACAGATAGGTACGGCTGGGCGAGGTGTTCATCGTCTGCCAATAACCGTTCGCCTCGGTGGTCAGCTTGGTGATTGCAGCGGCTATATCAGCATCCGCAGTATTCAGGGAGGCTCCTCCGGTCAGCATCATTTTTCGATGCTCTCTCATCCCGTCGAATTCATCCGCAGCGCGGGCCCGTTCCGTGATTCCTCCCATACCCAAGCCACTAAAGGACAGCAGCAGAATTAACCCTATCATGCAGCATTTCATCATCATTCTTCTCATCAATAATCCCCCTTTTTGGTAAAGCGCTTTCATCTATCAGTATAGATAAGGAACCGCAGCAAAAGAAACTACGTGCATTCGAGAAAAGGTATGAAATTTCGAGCTATCCATAATCGTTATATCCCTAGCTCAATATGGAACGATGCTCCTCCGGCATTCTCAGGGTCAAACCAAAGTCTCACCTTTCCGGTTTCACTGTGTTCCATAGATATCCGGTCTGACTTGTTAATCACAGTGGTAACAGGCATATTGATTTCGATTTCTATCGGACGGCTCTGCCTTTGAGTCGGATCGGCTATTGCCAGGTTCAAGCCTGTCGGATTCCTTTGCAGGACAATGGATGCTTGGCTGCTACAAGAAATATCCCCGCTTCTATACCATCCCGGCTTCCAGAAATGTACGGCTGCTATTCCCAATTCCGCATCTTCAACCGCATGCACCTGATCATTTAATTCCAGGATTCTCAGACTTGAATCCTCAGCAAAACGGGCAGTTTCTTCTTCATTATAGCCAGGCAGGAGCACATATGCGTAGTGATCTCCCTCAGGGGCTTCTCCATGATCGAACCACAACGTTTGATAGAACCTTTCCATTCTCTCAGGTGAACCGGAATGGTTAATTCCCCTCCAATTGCCTTGCCGATTTTCACGCAAGGCATGTACACAGCATTTCTCAGGAAAGAAGATACCCGCATCCGCTTCCCCGACACTGCCCGTCATATGAATCCATTTTGGATGAAATGTATCCACGTATCCAATATTCCGGCAAATCTTTTTTCCGTCAGCTATAATCACATTGTCTCCAAACGGGTTCAATTTCCGGTTTTCTATGATCGTTTCCACTTTAGCGGGATTATAGCTCGTAATATCCGAACCTAAGGCAATGATGCGGTTTCCGAACAAAAACCAGCTTTTCAACGCTGTTAGTTTGTTTTCTTCGTCCATAACATCTTCCAACTCCATGGCAATTGCACCGTATTTCTTATGAAGGACAACACCACCAACAAAAGATTGGGTACTTAAGCGGCCTTGCCCGGCTCCATCCTTCTGCAATGTGTTTGTTACTGTAGTTCCAGGCAGGCGGTAGGGATCAACAGTCGGCCAGTAGCAATCGGCATATTGTCCCAAGTCATTATTGTACAGATGGCTCATTCCATACGAAGTATACCAGCCCTTCAGATGTTCTTTATTGATAGATTCATAACTATACATCCGGTTTGAGAACATACTAATAGAGAAAGCAAATCCAGGACCCTGCAGCACCGCCCGATCCATATGTGCAAAAATCTTGCAGAAGGCCTCTTCCCTGGCAGGCTGTATTGATTCATTGTCCAGCAAAGCTCTGGCTTGTTCTGCAGTATCCGGCGGGGCTTCGGCTATATACGATTTATATGTGTCCGCAACAATCCACCCTTTCACTCTGGAGAGCAGCCGTGCCTGATCCGCCTCATCCAGTACGCGCGAGAAGCGTAAGCAGGAGGTGATGACCGAATGTCCACTCTCATGATTCTGCCAATCCCTCCGGGAGACTTCCCTGCCGCTCGCCATATCCATCATTGATCCTCTGAACATAAGTGGCACAAAAGATTGATCAATCCATTTAGCCGTCATCTCTTTTGCTGCAATAGGCAATTCCCAACGGGTATCGTGCAGCCACACCATCAACCGGACAACATCCTGCAATAATGAAACCCCATATCCGCCAGTGTATGCATATTTGTCATGCTGAATAAATGAGCCATCCTCGTAGAAACCATCCCCTTCGCTAACATTCCTGAACACCGGAAGCAGCGCACTGCGGGCTGCGAGTAGCTTTTGCCCATCGCCCTGAATAACAGCTGCAAGGGCAACAGCCGTTGATTTCCAGACCAAATTCGCTCCTGTTGAAGGCGGAGCCTTTGCTGTAAACCACTGAGCATGAAACGCTGGATCACCCACATATTTGTCTACAGGGAGGAGCAGACGCTTGGTAAGTTCTTTATCCAGCACGTCTTCCGTGAGTATGATTGTCTCCAGCAGAGCTATCGGCACCCCAATCTCCCAATACCACCAATTTCCATAGGGATGGCAGCTTTCGTTGTATCTATGCTCATATAGCCATTCCAATCCATAAATCACCTTTTGCCTTAAGGTATCGTTCATATAACAGGGAGACCGGGATGATTTCAAAGCGATTGCCATCCATCTTAAGCGGTCTATGATTATAAATAAATCCGCAGCGTTCCCCTCATAAGGAATATCATCCCACAACAACTCCTGATTGTTGAGCATCGTTTCCTGATCATGTTTGACCCTCTGCAGCGATTTATGACTAAGCGTATCTCCAGAGATATATTGCTGCCATTTGTTTTTTAAGATAAGCATGGGAATTCTCTCCTTGAGCCAAATTTTTCTCGGTTAAGCATTGAATGTCTATACCTGCCATGATCAACACCCTAGAGCTAGCTATAGGCCCGCAAACTCCAAGCAGCGCTTCTCCAATTAAGGCAGAATCGCTGCTTTGCTGATTGTTCCCGCTTCATACTCTACTTTTTATGGCTTGTTGCGTTGTTCCCATTCCTTGAGTGGAGATGGCGGAGGAGTACTTCCCCACTCCCCGGCTACAGAACCAAGTTCAAAGATAAGCGTGCCGCCTCCGGCGATTTCTTCATGGCGAATCCAGGCACGGTTCAAATCCTTACCGTTGATTGAAGCAGACAGGATATACCGGCTGCCGGATTCTTTATACTCACCTTTAGTTTCGATCGTTAAAGGAGTGTGGTTCTCCTGCGCTCCTAACAACAGGGTCGTTGTCTTGAACAATGGGGGAACGAGGAAATAGATGTCTTGCCCCATCAAAGGGTACAGACCCATAGCCGAACAAATGAAAAAGGCACTTTGGCAACCCATATCCTCGTTATCCCCTAATCCGTCACGTTCAGCCCGGAAATATTGCTGCAGACTTTCCCGTACCCGATCTGCCGTCTTATCCGGTCTTCCCGCATAAATATATAAATAAGGTATATGCAGCATGGTTTCTTTGGAATTATAAAATCCACCCTCAAAAAAACGGTCTAAATGCCCGATGAAGGCTTCTTTACCCCCATGCCGTTCAACGAGTCCATGAAAGTCGTGATGTGTGCTAAACGACCATTGCAAGCTGGTTCCTTCGTAGAAATAAGGATCATTCCATGAATCCGGCAGACAGGATGTGGGGTCAAAAGACATGGCCCACTCCCCGTTTGGGAGTCTGGGCGCAAAACATTTGAGGTCATCGCGCCATAAATTCCATAGTTTTGTCGAGCTTTCATAATAGTCCTCTGCCGTCTTATCCTGCTGAAGAATCTCGGCTAAATGACCAATGCACCAGTCCTGATAAGCATATTCCATATGGCGGGACACACAGTTTTTCTTCACAGCAGTCGACAAGTACCCCAGGGCATGGTAGTCCTCCAGATGACGTCCATAGAGCCAGGTGTCAGGAGACTTAACCTCATTATTCTTGCGCATTTGCTTCAGGGCTTTAGCATAGTCGATCCCCTCAAGCTTCTTAAGAGCCGCTTCACAGAACAGAACATCTGCGGAACTCCCCCCTTGAATCATTGCACTATGTCCCATAATCCAAGCGTCCGGCAGCCAGCCAATATGATCAGCAATATCCAGCAGACAATTCAGGATATCCACTTCAAGCTGCGGGTCCAGCAGCGTAATCAACGAATTGGCATTTCTGACACTGTCCCAGAGCGCATAGAGATCGGTATAATGCCGTACCCCTGATTCCCAAGCGAAGTTCTCATCGTCTATACCCAAATCACTTGGCATACAAAACAGCCGGGTCATCAGTGTATAGAACAGCCGGGTATGTTCTTCACTCCCTCCTTCCACAGTGACTCTGCTCAATTTATCTTCCCAGATGCTGCTGGCCGCTTGCCGAATTTCATCAAATCCGGCAGACGCTTCCCGTTCCACACTGGCCCTCGCCTTGCCGACACTTACATAAGAGATGCCTGTCTTGGCCACCAAAACTCCGCAATTGCCAAAGCTAAGGGAAGCCTTGCAATTTGCGCCATCCACTGAGGAGCTTTGGCGTACTCCACCGGCATCCGTCAGCATGCTGCTCTCAATAGGTTGATCGAAGCAGATATAGAAATAGACGGAATAAGGGAATTCATGCCCCCAACCCCCGCGCAAGTCGGAACGGCCTGCAATCTCATACGCGGAAATAACTTCGAGGTAACCGCCCGTGGAGACTCCGGTAGTCTCTCCCGGCTCATCGCCGCCTACTTGAATTACCGCCCCTGCATCAATCAGCAAGTTGGCAGAGTCCTTGGCATTGAAGCTGTAACGGTGGATGCCTGTACGCGGTGTGCTGGTCAACTCAGCCTGTATGGAAGCCGGCAGCAAGTTCACGCTGTAATATCCTGCTTCGGCATGTTCATTTTCCTTAAGGTAAGGATCGATATGGAACCGCTGCATTCCGGTATAGGGGGTGAACCCTACATTACCATAACGCCCTCCGCCGCCGGTTCCGCTGACATGCGTATGACTGAATCTGATAATTGGCCTCGAACTGTCGTACCCGTGGGATAAATGAGGCGGCAAGGTATCCGGACCAAGCCTTACGATGCTGCCCGGCAGATAAGGCCCGCACAAACAATTGTTTTCCCCATCTACGCCAATAAACGGATCGACATAATCCACTCTTCTTTTAATCAACTTTGTACCTCCTTTGTTGCCATGAAACCCTTCCCTCTACCAAAAGATTTCGTTCTCTCCCTTTAATTTACACAAGGCTTCAAGGAAGAAATAATCGCCGTAAATGATAGGCACCTCTACTTCGGCCTGATGCGGGAAGCTGCCGGTTCCTTTGATAATCAACGCTTCTTCTTCCGGGTCCTGCGGCGAGTAGTGGCGAAACAGCGATTCCGTAATGGCAGCACCGAGTTTCCGGTAGTGTTCTGATTCTTCGCCTTTCAGCAGAAAGGCAAGTTCCAGCATTCCGCTGGCAGCGCAGGCAGCGGCTGTTGAGTCTTTGGCCCATAGCTGCTCTGCAGGCGCCCGGAAATCCCAGGGAGGCACAAGATCGTCCGGCAATTGTGCAGCAAAGTAGTCCGCTGCCGCTGTGGCGGCATTCAAAAACCGGATGTCACCCGTGTAACGGTAACCTATGGCAAATCCGTAAATAGCCCAGGCCGATCCGCGGGACCAAGCGGAATCAGGACTATACCCTTGTCCGCCAAGCGCCTCTATCCGCTCTCCCGTGTCGGGATCAAAACGGACAATATGGTGCACCGAGCCGTCCTCCCGGATGAATTCCCTAAGCGCCATTTCTGAATGTGCACTGGCTATATGACGGTATCGCGGGTCCTGGAGTTCTTCGCTGGCCCAGTACAGCAATCCAAGATTCATCATGCAATCTATAATGGCCAGGCCTTCACTGCCTTCATACAGCCATGCCCGGATGAAATGCCCTTTGAGATTAAAGCGGCTGGCTAAATGGCTGGCAGCGATTAGTCCTCTTCTTCGGGATAATGTATTCCCAGTGAGCTTGTAATCGGCCACAGCCGACAAACTCCAGAGAAATCCGTTATCGTGATGGAGCTGTTCATAGGCCTGGAGAGGCGCATCCAGCTGTTCTTCACAGCTCTCGGCGATACTGCGATATTCCCCGTCTCCTGTGGCACGGTAAGCCAGCCACAGGATTCCGGGCCAGAAGCCGTTGGTCCAGCAATCCTCGTCACGCGCATCATATTTCCCGCCGTAAGATGCATTGGGAAAGGTCGCTCCGATTCTTGTGTGTGTGTGGCTTAATTTGCCCAGGGCATATTCCCAGGCCTCATTGATCCAAGTTTCCATTGTTTATTGTCTCCTTTTCTCTTGTGCAGTTACATGGCAGGACGCCTTGAAATAACAGACTTCCTGCCATGATTCAACCCGTCAATTATTGAGCTGCTTTCCACTCATCAATTTGGGCTTGCAATTCTGCTTTGACCTTCTCAATGCCGGCCTTAATTAATTTTCCATTTCTTTCCTCAAGAATTTTAGCAGGGTTAGGAATAGCACCCGTGCTTGCGGCCCGGTACTCACCAATCACCGAGGTAAGCTGGGTGATCTCGTTTTTGACCGGCGACTCGTCAAATACGAAGCCTAACAGCGGAGAGCGTTTAGCCTCATTATTGAATTCCTTCCAGCTTGTATACAAATCATCCGGTTGACCCGGCTTGAGATAATTGATGAGCTGATTACCTATCACCCAGAACAGGGCACTGCTGCCATACCCGGAATCGGCAATAGGCTCAATGCGGTTCTCGCTAATCTTCTTATAGTGGGTTCCTTCAATCCCGTTAACGAACAGGTTCACGGCATAAGGATCGGTATGCAGCGCATTTAATACCATCATGGCCCGTTCCGGATCTTTGGAGGTGCGGGAGATGGAGAACATCGATCCGGCAGCAAGGTCAGTGGTCACGATAGGCTCTTCGATAACCTTGGAGACAAAATCATATTTATTGTCTGAGGCAATTTTCAGTTCAATGTCTGCCCCCGGCTTCCAGACTGCCTGCTGCATCCAGATTTTACCCTGCTTTCTTAAATCACCGATCTCAGTCGTTGTTGTAGCGGCATCGCTGTTGATATAGCCCTTCTCATAATAGCTGCGGTTGAGCTCATACTCCGCTTTGGCAATCGAGGTAATTTCCGGATCAACCACCGACTTTATCTGGATGTTATCTGTATTCGTATAGTCGTATAAGAACAAAGGAACCTTGTTGGGCGTTGGCCCGATGGCGCGGAAGTTCGAGCGTGTTTCATACATCATCCCTTCACCCGATTCCTTAATGAAATCCAGAATCAGTTCCGGCTCTTTCTCCTTCAGCAGCTTGAACCAGGGTTCAAAGTCTGACATCGTCTTAATATCGTCAATAGGAATATTGTATTTGTCGATGATATCCTTCCGGTACGTGTAGGCCTTGCCCTGGGTAATCTCTTTGTTTGTTGGAATTCCATACAATTTCCCTTTGTAGCGCGGAGCCTCAAGATAGATCGGATTCAGGTTCTCCGAGATGCCCTGCCCGTATTTGGCCAGCAGGTCATCGAGATCCAGGAAGGCGCCTTTGGCAACGTTTCCGAAGAAATTAAGCCATGATGCTGTAAACACAAGATCCATCGGCTCTCCGGCATTGAGCATCAGCTCGGTCTTCTGCTTGTATTCGCTGGATGCAATCGGTTGAAGATCAACAGTGGCATTAAATTTCTCTTTGAAATATTCACTGAGCTTGGCTTCCACCAGCGCATCATCCCGTTGCGGCGCACCGAAGTAGATGATCGAAACCTCGTAAGGCTTCAGTGATTCCGTACTACCGGCAGGCTCCGGACTACTCGTGCTGGCCGCGCCATTAGAAGCTGCCGGTTCGGAAGAACCCCCGTTATTACTGCCAGAGCATGCTTGCAAGGATAACGCGAGAACCAGAACGATCGCCGTAAATAGCGATTTGCGCCCTTTTAACTTTTTCATATTAACCCTCCCTGTATGATAATGCTTTTATATAGAACGGCAGACAGAATGTGCTGTTTGCCGGTTCCACCGCAGCTTTAGCCCTTTACTGCCCCTACTGTCAGGCCTTTGACGAAATATTTCTGAAAAAAAGGATACGCGATCAGGATCGGCCCCATCCCGATGACAGCCATGGCCATCTGCAAGGATTCGTTCGGAAGGTTCTTCATCATCGTTGGATTCTGGGCGGCCAATTCCACATTATTGCGCAGGTACTGCACGTCATTGAGGACACGCATCATCAAATATTGCAGCGGATATTTGTTCTCACTACTGATATACAGCAGGGCATTGAACCAGTCATTCCAATAACCGATCGTACTGAACAAGGCCATGGTCGCCAGAACAGGCAACGAGAGCGGCAGAACGATCCGCAGGAAGATTCTAAGCTCACCCGCACCGTCAATTCTGGCCGATTCGATGACCGCAGGATGAATGGTCGTCTGGAAGAAGGTCCGCATAATAATGACGTTGAACGGCACAATCAGCATGGGCAGAATCAGCGCCATATAAGAATCCTTGATATGCAGCACTTGAGTGTAAATTAGATATCTGCTGACCATCCCGCCATTAAACAACATCGTGAAGAACAAAAAGAACGTAAATGCGTTACGGAACGGATAATCCGCACGTGAAATGGGATACGCATACAGTGCCATCAACAACACGCTGAGCGCTGTGCCAAGAATGGTTATGGTAAGACTCACCCGATATCCCGACAAAATTGTCTGAAAATCCTTTAAGATCGATTCGTAGGCAATGAATGACCACTTATTCGGAAAAAAACTGTACCCCTGGGTCAAAATGGACTGCCCGTCTGTGAAAGATACAATAATCACAAGCAGAACAGGCAAAAAGCAAAGGAGTGAGAGAATCACAAAAGCTGTGTTTAGAATCAAATTGGACATTGCGGAAATTCCGCCTATACGGTTGCCGGTGTCATTAGCCATGATGGTTCTCCTTTATTTAGAATAGAGCCTGTTCCCGGTCAATTTTTCTGACCATGCTGTTAGTTGCAATTACCATAATGAATCCAACCACCGATTGTACCAGCGCCGTGGCCGAGGACATCCCGATATCGTTTAATTGCATCAAAGCGCGATATACGTACGTATCAACGGTATCCGTTACCGGATATAGAGCCCCTGAATTCATTGGAACCTGGAAGAACAGTCCGAAGTCTGAACTGAAAATACTTCCCATCGACAGAATGGTCATAATAATAACGACCGGCCGGATAAAAGGAATCGTAATATTTGTAATCTGTTTCCACTTGGAAGCCCCGTCGATCAACGCAGCTTCATAGTATTCTGGATCAATTCCGGCAATAGCCGCAATGTAGATCACCGCACCGAAGCCCGCATGCTTCCAGGAGTTAACAAACACCAGGATATAAGGCCAGTATTCCTTCTCCGAATACCAGAAAATCGCATCATGCCCAAAGGCTTTGAGAACGGTGGCGTTAATGAATCCATGATCCGGTTGTAAGAAAGCGTATACAAGATAACTAACCACTACCATGGATAGAAAGTGTGGCAGGATAATAAAGCTTTGGTACACTTTAGCCAGAAACCGCTGCCGGATCTCATTGATGGCCACCGCGATCGACACCGACAGCACCAAGTTCACAATCATAAAGGTCAAGCTGTACAGCAGCGTATTTCTCACAATTCTCCACATATCCCCCGAGGAGAATAGGAATTTGAAATTATCAAATCCTACCCATGGACTCCCCCAAATCCCGTCAATATAATTCACATTCTTGAACGCAATAAATATACCGAACATCGGCAAATAACTGTGCGCCAGAAGGACAAGAACAGCCGGCAGCATCATCAGTGTCAGCGCCTTGTACTTCCACATGGCATGGATAAATCTTGTGAATCCGGTGGCTCTAGTCATGTCCATTACTCCTTTCATGGACTTATTATAGAACCATCTCTCTAAGGCTACGATGATGCATTCCCGTAAAAACGTGATCTTTTAAACGTCCGTTTCCGGTAGGATGTTAATCGGCTCGGCGCAAAGGCAAGGTGATTATTGCCCGTGTCCACCCTTCCTTGCTTCGTTCATAGGTTAACCCGAACGCTTCTCCATAATGGAGCTGGACACGCTGATGCACATTTCTTATTCCATATCCTTTCGTACTATGCTCTCCTTGCATAATGGCAGAGAGTTCTTCCAAATCTACCGGCAGATGTCCATTGTCCTCAACCATGAAGCGGATCGTATCTCCACTTTGAACAGCAGATATCCGAATTTCTCCTTCTCCATCCATTCCGCGCACACCATGAATAATGGCATTTTCGATCAGAGGCTGAATAATTACTTTGGGAGTTTCATAGTCTTTCAGGGTTTCATCAATCTGCCACCAGACTCCAAAAGTGTCAGGGTAACGTTTTTCTTGCAGCCGTGTATAGGCCTGTGCATGCTCCAGCTCTTCCCCGATAGAAATCATTTTCCGGCCTCTGCTTAGGCCAATACGCAGCAGCATGGACAAGTCCCTGACCATTTCGCCTACTTCGGTATTTCCGCTATCCAGCGCATACCAGTAAATGGAATCCAAAGTATTGTAAAGATAATGGGGGGTGATTTGGGACTGGAGCATCAGCAGCTCATACTCTTTCTGTTTCAACTGCATCACATAATTTTCTTCAATTAAATAATCCAGCCTTTTGGTCATTTTAATAAATGATCCTTGCAGAATGCCGAATTCATCATGCCTAAGTGGTTCCTCAGCCAAAGACAGCGTTTTGCCGGGTTCATAAATTTTCATAACCGTGACGAGCTTCACTACGGGTTTGACGACAAGTCTTACTAAATAGAGAACAAACGTGAGGACACAAGCTAAAAAAACGACGGAGATGAAGACAAGCATCTTTTGCAGCCAGATTTGTTTACCGGTAATGGACGCTAATGGTATTTTGTACAATAATCTGGTATGAAATTTAGAGCTGTCCGAATAGGCATAGAGCCACTCTTCCCCGCCTTCTTCCGCGAAGGTGAAGCCGTAAGGGCCCGCAGGTTCTATATTCTTGTGAATCTCCGCCAGAGAAATGCTGCCTGAACCGGCTGACATTAACAGTTCATCCTTGTCATTGAATAAGAAAATACCAGCAGTATAGGGTAGCTCAACAGATACCATATCCCGGGTTAAAAGCACCTCTACCTTGTTGACAACCAGCAGGCCGATTGCCTCATTATAGTTCCGGGGATTAAGAATACTGCGTATGAAGGAGATTGTTTTCTCTCCGGTATCTGAATCCGTTATACGTAGTGCCCCGCCTCCACTGACATCCATATTGCTTACCATAGCGTCAGGCAATCCACTATTGTTTTTATCCAAATATTTAAATCCTTTTGTCTTATGGGAAAGATCAAAAGGCGTATCTCTACGCTCAATATTGTTCATATAAATAGCATATTCCGTGCCTCCAGTAGACCAGCTTTCCAGAATATTATCGGCCTGCTGGATTTCATTCAGTGTGTCAATTCCGGTCCAAAAGCTGTACCCTGCCGGATTACTGAAAAAGTGATTATCCAGCAGCGTTACCGTCCTGTCATTAATAGCGGATATGGTTTTGTCTATCGTCACATGATTTTGTTTAACCAACTGCAATGTGGTACTGCCGACTTCTTCCTTTATACTGTTTACAGCCACATAAGCTGAAATCCAGCCCACCACCATAAAAGGGAGGACAATAAACACCAGGAATGCCAGGGTGACTTTATGTTTCAGTTTCAGTTTCAGTTTCAATTTCAGTCCGGTCCCCTCCTCTGGATTTTTTTCGGAATTCTGCCGGTGTGAGACCCGCAACTCTTTTGAACATCCGGCTGAAGTGCTCAGGCGACTCGTAACCTACCGCATAGGCGATTTCATACCGTTTCTTGTCCGTAATAATCATTAGCCGCTTAGCCTCTTCCATCCGCAGTGCCGTCACATAATCCCAGAGGTTTGTTTTCATGTCACGTTTGAAAATATAACCAAGATGTGCCGCACTGAAATGCACCTCTTCGGAAATATCCTGGATTTTCAACGCCGGATTACGGTAATTGTTCTGGATGTAGTTCGTAATCCGTGAGATCACGTTCTGATCTCTGGCTTGGGAGAGTTCCTGCAAAAAAGCAATCGAATCTTCGATGTAACTATGCAGCCGTTCCAGCTTCTCCTGTCCGGTAAGTCCCTGGAACACCTTGTCCGGGTTGAACTCATACAAGGAAACTCCGTTTCCCTGTCCGTATTCTACCAGCAGACCGTAAATCCGGTAGATAAGCATCCCGCAATAGCTGTTCTGTACATCCGGTGACGGTTCAGGCACGCGCAGCTGGCCAAGTATGCTTTGCGGATTAATGTACCCTGCAGATTCAATCGCTGATTTCATCTGCTGAATAAACTCACTTACCTCGCCCATCCACACCACCATACTCAGATTATCCTGCATGGCTATGTCGTCATAATAAAAGACCCTTTGTCCAGGATGAACTTTGTTCCACTCAGCAGCAGTGTTTGCTTCTTCCAGTAATTTTGGGAGCATCAACACATCCCCGCGTAAGGTGCTGAGACCTATCGTCGCCTCTACATTTAGATACTGTTTCATATTCATAGCGATCATCTGCCCGATCATATGAATCTGCGAGTGTACTCTAACCTGGGGATCAGCCATTTCTTCAGCAGATAACTGGATAATGCTGATGATGGAATGGCCGAAACCATTAAAGGTCAAACCATTCCATTCCAATAGAGTTTCGTTCATAATATTTATAGCCGCATATTTCAATAATTTGCGGTCATGCAAAGTGACCTTCTGATGGCTGAATCCAGCCTGGCTATAATCGATGCGGCTGGAGATCACGCCAAAAAATTGTCCTTTTAAAAGCTCTCCCAGCTCACTGGTTACATCATCGATATCCTTCTGAGTCAAATTTCTTTCTGTAACAAGCTCCATCAGCCACTCGTTACGCCTAGATACAACATTGTCGAACTGCACCTCTATTTGCTTATTTTCCGCCTGTGAACTCTTCCCTGGAAGCTCTTTCTGGGTTAGCACTTTATGAACTACACGTAACAGCTCTGTTCGTTCTACCGGTTTTACAAGATAATCCCTTGCCCCAAGCCGGAGCGATTTTTTGGCGAAATCAAACTTCTCATGGGCAGAAATAACAATCACCGGGACATTCCACTGCTCCATATAGATATTTTCCATTAATTCAATTCCGCTCATCCGGCCCATCTGTATATCGGTAAGCACCAGATCAAAGCTGTCCATCCGCAAATAATCAATCGCTTCGAATCCATTGATTGCCGTTTCAACATTAGTGATGTTCATATCCGAAGCGAGTAGAAAATTTTTGATCCCCGCACTCACTCTCGGCTCATCATCTACCACGAGAATTTTATACATGATGCCCCCCCTTTTTGTATCACAGTACACTCGCTATTAATAACCGTAGATGATCTATTTCATCTTTTATGTGATCTATATCAGGATTTTTGACCGCCAGGATCTGAAAGACCTTGGTTTCATAGGTTGGAAGCCGTTACAGCCATAGTATAGATCACATATTTCCCGTAATTCATCATCGATTAGTGATAGTAACTCTTTTATGCTCTTTTTGCAAGCGTTTACATAAACGAAGAAAGGAGATCATGGTTCACACTATTCGACTATGAGGAGGTTAAACAGATGTTCAGATCAAACCTGTTCCCCGTGAGACTCAAAAAGTTATTTTTGGTATGCCTCAGTCTGTTTTTGATCATATGTACGGTTGCTCTGTCCCCCCGGTCTGCCTCAGCTGCGGTTATACCTTTGCCGGGACCCGAACACCCACTCCTGTATGATGATTTTGCCGGCGGGGGACTTTTCAAACAAAATTGGACGAACTGGTACAATCAGAGCGGTGGCAGCGGTACTTTCACCAAAACGACGCAAGGCTCCCGCTCCATTGGAAAGTTCACGCAAACCCCAACCTCATCCTCTTCCTGGGCTAAGTTTCAGCCTATGAACGAGACCTTTGACCTTTCAGGCTATCGTTATATGAATCTTTCTCTGCAAAATGCAGGTTATGCCCAGTCCTTAATCCGTGTTGTTATAAGCGATGGTATCACCAATTACAATCTAACCGGAGGTTATGTTGCCGCATCGGCTACCTGGACCGACCTGCAGTTTGATCTGGATTCATTGTCTCCCAAGATTCAGAAGGAGAACGTCAAACTGGAAATTTGGCTTAGACAAGCCGGCGGGACTTACGGGGAAATGCTGATCGATGACATTGTGTTTACAACGGCATCCAGCGGTACCGCTCCTCAGTTAAGCCCGGCAGTGGTGAGTGCGGATACAGATGGCAGCTATAACCAGAACACCAATTTTACCTTTGAAGCCACTTATACCGATCTGGATAATCAAGCTCCCTTTGCCGTCCAGGTGATCATTGATGACACAGCCTATAACATGGGTGAAACGGATCAAGCCGATGTAACCTACACAGACGGAAAAAATTACAGATTCATGACGAAGCTTCCGGCGGGAGCCCATTCCTACTATTTCCGCACCACAGATACCACTTCGAATGAAGTCACAACCGGGATTCACAATTTGAGCGTAATCCAGTCTTCTTCTGTTATTGACATTGTGGTGAGCCAAGCTGGCTACAGTGCAGATGATGTAAAGAACGCAAAATTCATTTCAAATACAACAGTCACAGACGCCACCTATGAAATATTGGATGGATCTGTTGTTATCGCCTCAGGTACCATGACCTATGAGGGCCTTTATTGGGACAAACATGTCTACTCTATCGATTTCTCATCCGTCACTGATTCCGGGAAAAACTATAGGGTGCGAAGTAATCAGATTTATTCATACTCTTTTGAAATCACTCCAAACCTGTGGGATCAATACAAGGATGAAATGACTGCTTTCTACCGTCTTCAACGTGCCTCAGTAGCCACAAGTGATGCTTATCCTGAGGGTTATAGCAGTGTTGCCCCTTCAACTAAACTCTATCACGCAGCAGGTCATCTGGATGATGCTCAGTCTGCGGACGGCCTCACCCATTATGATTTGACGGGCAGCTGGTACGATGCTGGTGATTACGGCAAATATGGTGGTAACCAATGGGTAGGCGCGGAGATTGCACTCGCTTACACGCGTTATGCAGACAAAGACAGCGTGAAGTACGATAACGATAACAATGGTATTCCGGACCTGGTTGATGAAGCTGTCTTTGGCAGTGAATATTTAATTAAATTTGCCGATCAATTGGGCGGGGAAATGTATAATATCGGAAACAACGCTTCTTTTGTCCATCCTGAGAAATCCACTGACAACATCCCGGGTACAGCGGATGACCGAAAGTTGTCCAGTTTAAGTGTCGGCGGCTCAGCCAAGTCAGCAGGTACACTTGCCGCCACAGCGCGAGCGATCCGTATAGCCATTAACGAAGGGGATATCACATCATCTCAGGTTGCAGCACTCGCGGATTTTGCCAATCAATGTGAGAGCGCAGCGGTGACTTTTTATGAATATGTGGTCGCACATCCTGACGGTCCAATAGGATCTTATTCCACGAGAGGAGGAATCCCCAATTCCAAGCTGCTGGCTGATGTTGAACTGTACTTGCTGACTAATGATATCCAATATAAAAATGCAGCCACGACTACAATTAACGCATTAACCTTAGGCGATATCTCATCCACTAACTATTGGGATATGAGCCCAATGTCCATGGCCGAATTCTATCCGGTTGCAGATGTTGTAACCCAATCTCATATTCATAGCCTGTTAAAGGGGCAAGCTGATTTCTTCCTCTCCATGTCAGATGATACACCATATGGTGTACTGAACCAGTTCAAGAATTTCGGTGTAAATGAACCTCATGCTTCTTATTTAGGGGACATGCTGCGGTATTATGAATTATTCGGTGATCCGGCGGCACTGCAGGCGGTGGTGAAAGGCATGTACTGGGTGTTCGGGGAGAATCCATGGAATATCAGTTGGGTATCAGGCATTGGAACCCATCATGTGATGTTCCCGCACACCCGCTACAATGAGGAATCCAATACTGCGGGTGACACCGGAATTATCTTTCCCGGCGCCATGGTCAGCGGACCGAATATGAAAGATCCTAAGAATAAGAGCAGTGTAAGTCCCTGGTATGAGGACCGGTCCCTCTATCTGGATGATACCAATCAATGGCGGTATAACGAGTTCAGTATTAGTATTCAAGCAGGACTCTTGTACACCATCATGGGACTTAGTGCTACTCCGGGAACAGGTCCGGACAACGCAGCCAAGCCGCCCGCCTTGCCCATACTCTCTCCAGTAATTGGAGAATGGGTCCGCGGAAATGTAACTGTTTTTGCCAAAGCCGGGGGGAGTCTAAGCAATGTAGAGTATGCGGCAACCGGGTTGCCCTATCAACCCATGACCGTCTCTGGTAATGTGTATTCTACTGTAAGTGGTGCGGTATACGCTGCTGTCATTAATGAAAGCCAATCCTTGCCCTACACCAACCGGAGAGTAGATGTTCGTGCTATGGACCCTTCCGGCGGTTATACCTACAGTTCCACTCATTACACCGTTGCTCCAGCTTTACCAGACCCCTCCACTCCGCTTTTATATGATGATTTAGGAGGCTCCGGATTCTGGGGTGGTTCTGCTGCCAACACGACATGGGTCAACTGGTATAATCAAAATGGCGGCACGGGAACATTCACCAAGCTTACAGCAGACGGACGTTCGGTCGGCAAATTCGCCCAGACTCCGGCAAGTGTGACGTCAGCGGCTAAATTCCAGCCATGGAACGATGTCGTCGATATGAGCGGCTACCGATATTTGAATATTACGCTTAAGAATCCTGCCTCTCCTGACCTCAGAACCCGGATTGAAATCAATGATGGCAAAAGAACTTACAATTTAACCGGAGGCTGGGTAGAAGTTCCATCTAACTGGAGCGATCTGCAATTTGATCTGAATGCACTGACCCCGGCCATTGATAAAAAGGCACTGAAGATGTCGATTTGGCTTAAACAGAATACAGTCACTACCGGAGAACTGCTAATTGATGAAATTAAGGCAACGAATAAAGTCAGCGGCAGTGCGCCAACTTTAACTTCAGGAGAAGTAGATCATACAGAAGGTACTCCACAGACTGAGTTTACGTTCACAGTCACTTATACAGATGCAGATAATCAGGCCCCTTTTGCCATGGAGCTTGTCTTGGACGGCGTTGTTCGCACAATGCTGCCTGTTAATCCGGGTGACACGAATTATATTGACGGCAGAATCTATCAATACAACACCAAACTGTCCCCTGGCCAGCATTCCTATTACTTCCACACCACCGATACGTTTACCGATGCCATAAGTACAGAAGTTCAGAGTGCTCCTGAAGTCAGTCTCGAATAGTGTATTTAAGATGAGACTCCCTAAAGTAGATTCCACAGCCGGAACCCACACCATTAACAGCAGTAAAACATACTAATTTCAAATTTCTATACAATAAAAAAATCGCCTGTCTCTCGCTTTCACGGGAAACAGGCGATTTCTCATAATTATGGATGCTCAATACAATGAGAAATGATAGTTGTACTGGATCGGTCCGGTTGGCTGAACATATATCGTGTATTGATGAGAAGTTACAAGTGGCAGAGAATAGACATGAGAACCAGGGGTAATGCTGCTTGGACTAAATACAGCTGTGGAGACGCCACTGTACGTGGTGTCATAGATTACGAAGCCGCCAAAAGCTCCAGTGGTATCCACTGAGAAATTAATAGCAGGGGATGCGCTGCCCGAGTAGGTGAATTTCCAGGCATCCATTGGCGGTCCGGCTTCCATAAAGCCGTAATTGTCAAAGTTGAAGTAAGTATTTGTGATGCTGTAACCATATGTCCCTTTTGGATTTTCATTAATAACCGGATTGGCATAGGCGGATGCGGCAGTGGAGAAGAGAGCTGCCAGTGCTGTGGCAGACAACAGCCATTTCCTGAAAAGTTTCTTGTTCCTCATTGAAGACACGCTCCTTTTTAAAATTGGGAATGCCCGAATATGGTAAAATATTATTCTTGTTCCCATTTTATCCCCAGCCCATCCAGCCTGTACATAGCACACAGCGATAAGCGTAAAATCACATACATTCTCCATAGGAATGCACTTTAGTTCTCCAGGATCTGATCCAGTCTCCTGTTTAGAGCCTTGAGGCCTTCTTCCGGTTGAATCTGATTCTGCATTATATTCTGCAGATCCTCGGAAATAGCGGTGTAGAGAGCCGAATATTTATCCGTTTTAGGCGCAAACTTCACATTATCCCGCGAAAGAATAAACAGTTTGCGGTACGGAAGCTCCTGATAGTCAGCGCTCTGCACAATGGAAAGATTCGCAGGAACATGTCCCGCCTGTCCCCAGATCGTGCCGCCCACCTCGGAGAAATACTTCATAAAGTCCATCGCACTTTCCTGCTTCTGCTCACTGACGTAAGCTGGAATAATGAGTGTGTGGGAGCTTCCCCAGTGAACAGGACTGCCGAAAATCGGCGGAATAGGCATGATTCCGATATTCAATGATTTATTGGCGAGATGATGCCCCGCTTCCCATACTCCGCCAAACCACATTCCGGCTTGCCCGTTATAAAAGGAATCCCATGGCGTCTTATCCTTTAAATCGCTGAGTCCCTCAGCGAAAAGCTGTTGATAAAAGGTTATGACCTGAACCGCCTTGTCATTGTATACAGCCGCTTTTTTCAGATCCGGACTGAGCAAGGCACCGCCCGCCTCATAATACAGATCCAGAAAAGATTCCTGAAAATAAGGCGTATTGATCGCTAAAGGCTGCACCTCTGGTACCCGCGAGTGAATTTGCTGCAGAAAATGGATAAAACCATCCGGCGTGGCCTCTTCCAGCTTCGGTGTTCCGTCAGGATTCAGCAACCCGGCTCTGGACAAAATATCTTTATTATAATAGAGCATATGAAAATGGGTATCGAGCGGCACCGCAAAATATTGACCGTTGTAGCACACGCTCTGAGTATTTAATTCGCCAATTTCATTGAAGTCAAATCCCGCCTGTCCTGCCAGCGCATTCAATTGCAGAATTTGCTTGGCTTTCACAAATGGCGACAAACGGTCCGAATGGGCTACGGCCACATCCGGCCCCTTGCCCAGAGACAGGGCAATTCTTAATCTGGCGTAATAGTCGTTAGATTCAAGTCGCAGTTGCTTCACAAACACATGATTTTGAGTGCTGTTATAATTCTTGATAATCTGCTCTACAAATTCGCCCTCCCCTCCGCCAAAAGGATTCCAAAAGGAGATCTCCACAGGCACCGGATTGGGCGGTTCATTCCGTTCCCCGGAGGAAAAATCTGAACATCCCGGTAGGAGGAACAGGCACAGCAGCAGAATCGCCGGAATCCGGCTTATTCCTGTCATCCATCTTCACCTCCTGATTCAAGCCGACTCCAGCCAATTTTGGCAAGCGCTTACAATTATCAAAGTCGCTACTTCTTATTTGTGGATCTCCCGGACCAGACTACGATATTCCGAAGGTGATAAACCGGTGATTTTCTTGAAGACTTTAGAGAAGTATTTCGGATCTTGAATCCCAACCAAGCCGCCTACTTCCCCCGCCTTCAGTTCTCCGGTAAGCAGTGTCTTGGCCTTTTCGATACGAATCCGGGTTAAATACTCCAGAAAGCTTTCTCCTACTTCCTTCTTGAATAAATTGGCGAAATAGTTCTTGCTCAGATGTACAAGGCTGCTGATGGATTGAAGCGATATTTCCTGATGATAATATTGCTGGATATATTGGGTCGCCTTAATAATACTGCTGCGGTCACCTTTATAGATCTCAATCATGTGCTGTACCAGAGCATCAAAAGCCTGAATGAACCACATCCGGCTCTGCTCCAGTGTTTCCAGCTGGGATAATTCCTCGAAGTACCGCTTCTTCAGCTCCAGCACCTGCTGGGCATCTTTTGAGACATCAGGCCACAAAGTCATTAGAATCATTAGCAGTTCAAGTGAAATGATCTGCACAAGCTCCGCATCCCGCCGGGCAGCCAGCTGTTCAAACAGTTGCTCAATATACTCCGTAATTTCCTTAGACTGAAAGGCATATACCATGGACTGGACTTGAAGGCTGCTGATGGAAATGGCCTCAATGGGAGGTACGCTTATCCGCAAAGCATCGCTCCCGTGCACAATAACGCGCCCGCTTCCGAGAAACAGCTTTTGTTTCACTGCGCTTACTGCTTGGACATACGCGTTCTTAACCTCCGACCATTCACGAATCCGGCCGCTAATGCCAATGGTCGCGGTCAGACCACTCTGTTCGAATAAGCGGTGAATGATCTGGTCAGCCTGATGTCTTAATATTTCTGTCTCGGCACTGCCAGCGTTTCCTTCGCTTTCACTAGCGCTAAACAATACATTAATTTCACCCTGCCGATCAGGGAAAATTTCATAGGCCCGGCTGAATAGCAACCCTTCTTGCTCCAGATTACGACGTATCAAAGACTGCCGTTCCGCATACCCCAGCTCTGAAGCATTGAGGCTAATATACATTAAATACGTGGGGTGAAAATGAGATAGACCGAATTTCCCCAGAATTTGTTCCTCATCGTTTATTTTACCGCTTCCTCGTTCAAGCAGATCCAGCAGAAAGCTCTCCTTATGCGCGGGCTCAGAGCGAAAGAGCAGCGTTGGGTCGGACGTGCCGTTTCGGGCTGCATCCAGATTCTCCTTGATTTTCAGCAACGCCTGCTCAAAGTCACGGGGCATCATATCAGATTTAATCATATATTCGGATACACCGTGCTTGATCGCTTCCTTGGCATATTGAAAGTCTTCCAGATTGCTCAGAATGATGATCTTAATATCCGGAGAGATTCTCCGCACTTCAGCAATAAGCTCGATGCCATCCATCACGGGCATTTTAATATCTGTAATCAGAATGTCTGGCATGCCAGCTGCGATAAGCTCCAGCGCCTCTTTTCCGTTGGCAGCCTCGCCGATCAAATCCAGCCCGATTTTCTCCCAATCAATCATGGAGCGTATTCCATATCTTACAATAAACTCATCTTCTACAATAATGACTCGGTGCATGTAGCTTATCCCCCCTCTACGTCATCAAAGGAAGCATGATCCTAATGGTGGTTCCTATTCCGGGTTCGCTTTGAATCTCAATACCGTACATTTTTCCGCAAATGAGCTTAATTCGTTCATCTACATTGGCCAGTCCTATTCCTCCGGTTTTCCCCGCACCAGAGATTGGCTCTGTCAGAAGGCTGCGGGCAAATGCGGGGTCCATTCCCTTGCCGTTATCCGCCACCTCAAACCGCACACCTTGACCTGGAACCTTATAACATGAAATGGTGATCCGGCCTCCAGACTCCCGGTCAGCAAAAGCATGAATCATCGCGTTCTCAACAATAGGCTGCAAGATCAGTTTGGGCGTCTGCAACAGCCTTACATCATCATCCATTTCAAACTCTGTTTCAATATTGTAATTGAAACGAAACTTCTGAATGCCCAAATAGCATTGCACATGTTCTATTTCTTCTTCCACCGTAACTGTCTCTTCGGGCTTCCCGAGACTGATCCGCAGCAGCCGTGACAGCAGGCTTACCATTTCCGCAGCGTTGTTAGCCTTCTGAATCAGCGCTGTCCATTTGATCATATCAAGCGTATTGTACAGAAAATGTGGGTTAATCTGCGCTTGCAGCGCTCTTAGCTCCGCTACCCTCTTCTGGTCCTGCTCCGCATAGACCGCTTTCAACAGTTCATCGATTCGCGTGACCATATAGTTAAAGTTGTCGCCCAATATATCAAATTCGTCATGCCGGCTTTTAGCTTTATAACGAACGGTCAATTCTCCAGACATCACCTGCCGCATCAGACGGATCATTTTTAGAATGGGATTCGTGATAGAGTTGGCGAGCACGACGGCAGCCAGGATTGAGAAGACAATACAGAGCAGTGCGATGATAATAAAAATCTGCAGCAGACGGTTGGAATCCTGATAAAGTGCGGCCTTGGAAATGACGTTTACGACCACCCAATCATTGCTATGCAGCTTTTTGGTATTCACAATCAAAGAGTCGCCCTTATAGGTGAGCGGAAATCTTTGTTCGCCTGTTGCCGAATTTTTAATTTGCTCATAACCGGAAGTGCCCAGCACCTCAGTGACACTTTTGCCGATCAGCTTGCTATCCGGATAAGAAACCAGCAGCCCACGGCCATCAATAACAAAGCTTTGCAGATCCTCATTGTTGCTCACCGCTTTGGATATCAGTTCTTTCATGACATCCTCACGGATATCGAGTACGGCAATAATGCCCAGAGGACTGTCATCGGATATTTTATACAATTGCTTCGCCAATGAGAACACATAGTTGCTCTGGGAATTCAGACTATCCACATAGGTTCCATAGCGAGTAGAATACCAGCGGAAATTGCTGCCATCGTCAAGGGTCAAGAGGAACGGCTTCACCTCTGTGCGGGTCCTCTTGCTCCAGCGGTATATTCCTTTAATGTAATGCTTCTGCGACACAAAGGAGATGGACTGCACATCCTGATTAATCGCCACGATCGTGGACAGCTTCGTCGTAAGTGACAGGCTATCCACATCGTAGCTGACCGCAGCACTTTCATCAAGCGTCCGCAGCATATTTATAATTTCATTGTTATTTAGAACCTGCATCATCATATCCTTATAGATGCCCAGGCGCGTATCCAAATTGTCGGCAGTCTGGTACAGCAGATGTTCGGAGTATTGTGTCACCTTATCATTAATCGTTGATTTGGATATGGAAAAAGAAATAATCCCCATGACAACCAGCGGTGTCAAGGAGAAGAGGATTAAGAGCAGCATCCATTTATAACGCATGCTGCTCTTCCATATTTTTATCCAGGAGATCAATCGAAGACGAAAGGAATGAACGGAACCGTCAGATGGATGGGTCATGTTTCCAATCCTTTCTTGAAATATAAGAATTTATATATTCTCATAATAACTTATCCTTATATTTCTCGAAGAAGCGGGTACCGTCCATAAATGGACGGCGAAGCCGTTTCTTCTTGTCCAAGCTTATCCTTTGACACCGGACATGGCGACACCCTGGACAATGTGACGCTGAAGCAGAATAAATACAATAATGGTCGGAATCGCCGCAATCGCGCTTGCGGTCATGATCAAGTTCAGAGACATTGTATTATTCGACAAAAAAGTGGGCAGCCCTGCCGACAAAATCATATTTTCCTCAGATGTGATAGCCAGGTAAGGCCACAAGAAATTATTCCAGGAAAGAATAAAGAAGAAAATCCCTACCGATACCATAGCTGAACGCGTAAGCGGCAGGCAGATGCTCCACCATAACCGAAAATAGGGGCTGCCATCAATTTGCGCGGCTTCGATATAATCCTTGGGCACGCCATCCATAAATTGCTTCAGCAGCAAAATACCGATCGGATTTGTCAGTCCTGGCAAAATAATCGCCCAAATATTATCAATCAGGTTCAAATGCAGCGCTGTTTCATAAAGCGGGATCAATATAGCTTCTGTCGGAATAAGCAATCCTGAAACAATCAGGACATAGAAGATCCCCCGGGTCCGAAAAGGCAGTTTGGAGAAGGAGAAAGCCGCAAGCGAGCTGAACAGGATAGAGATGACTGTCGTGAGCACGCCAATCACCAGACTGTTCCATGTCCAGCGCAAGATTTGCGAGTCACGGACTACTTTGACATAGTTGTCTGCATTCAGATCGGACCAGTTCACCCAATCGGCAAGCGTATATACATTCACACCATCAGGTTTCAGGGAGGTCAGGAACATCCAGAGCAGCGGAAAAGCAAACAGGAGTGCAAGTAAAACAGCAATAATGTTTATAGCGACCTTATTCATGATTTTCTCTCCTCATCCGTCTTTCCGGTCGGTAATTTTGAATTGAACGACGGCAATAAGCAGCATGATGAAGCAGAAAACCATTGACTGCGCAGCGGCCAGGCCGAACATATCTTTTTTGAACCCAGTTACATAAATATAACGGATCATGGTATTGGTGGAATCTCCCGGTCCGCCTCCGGTCATGATCTGCACCTGCCCGAACAGCTTTAAGCAGTTGATAATCTGATAAAAGATCTGAATCTTCATCACGCTGGATAAGCCCGGAAGTGTAATATGCAGAAATCTGCGCCAGGCATTCGCACCGTCAATTTTGGCCGCTTCGTAATGGTCGGTGGGAATTTCCTGCAGTCCGGCAAGAAACAGCACCATGACAAACCCTACGCTCCACCAGTCTGTCGTAATGGTAATTGCCCACCAGACAAAGCGGTGGTCTGTGAGCCAATTGATGTCAACCGGAAGGCCAAGCGCATGCAGGAGAGCATTCACCGGACCATTCTTGGCATCGAATAAACGCAGCCAGATGAAGCTGACCACAGACACCGACAACACATAAGGCAAGAAAAACACGGAGCGGATTAAGGTCCGCATCCGGATATTCTGATTAATAATCAACGCCAGCACAAGTCCCAAAATGATCACAGTCGGCGTGCTCAGGAGCACAAAATAGAATGAGTTCCACAAGTAGGAATAGAAATCTGCGTTGACAAATATTTTTCGGTAGTTGGCTAAGGCTACATACTTCTCCATCCCCTGAATGCCCCATACATGCAGGCTCATCCAGGCACCTCGCAGTACAGGCCATAAATAGAATACCGAGAAGGGTATTAGAAACGGAATTAAATATAGAATTGCTTTCAATTCTTTCAGTAGGTGCAAAGGCTCTGCCCTGCGCAGGGCAGAGCCTTTGTTCTCTCTTAAAGTCCTCTCCATCATCCATTCATTCTCCTTACTGTTCTAATCTAATTGTCCAGAACCTCGTTGATCTCCTTATCCAGCTTCGCCAGTCCGTCTTTCGGTGTCTCGCTGCCGAAGATAATATTCTGCAGAGATTCGGAAATCGTTGTGATGATCGTCGTATATTTGTCAGTCGGTGGCGCGAATTTCACAGTCTTCTGAGCCTCAATGAACTCACTGCGGTAGGGAAGCTGCTTGTAGGCTTCGCTTGTAGTTACCTTGCTATTAGCTGGCACATGTCCCGCCTGTCCCCATATTTCTCCGCCAACTTCAGAGAAATATTTCATGAACTTGGCTGCGGCTTCCTGCTTCTCCGGTGTTACATAAGTAGGGATGACCAAAGTATGGGAGCTGGCCCAATGCGTCTGACTTCCGAAGATAGGAGGAAGCGGCATGGCCCCGATATTCAGTGTACTGTCACCCAGGAGCAATCCTGCTTCCCACACGCCGCCGAACCAGAAAGCGGCTTTGCCGTTATGGAACGTATCCCAAGGCGTCTTATCATTGAGATCGGCATATTTATTCTTGTAGAGATCCATATAGAAATTCAGAACATTCAGCGCTTTATCATTATTGATGCTGGCTTTGGTCATATCCGCATTCAGGATATCACCACCCGCTTCATAATACAGATTTAGAAAGGGCTCCTGAAAATATGGAGTATTCACAGCAATCGCCTGCACGTCCGGCACTTTGGCCTGAATATCTGCCAGTGTCTTTTCAAATCCCTCCGGAGTCATATCGCCCAGCTTAGGCGTACCATCTTCGTTCAGCAGCCCCGCTTTTTGCAGGATATCTTTATTGTAATAGAACATGTGAAAGTGAGTATCCAGCGGCACAGCGTAAGGTTTACCGTCATAGGAGACACTTGTGATATTCGATTCGGAAATCTGCGTAAGATCAAAATCAACCTTTGCTGCCAGCTCATCCACAGCCACAATCTGTTTAGCCTTCACGAATGGGGATATCCGGTCTACGTGGGCTATAGCCACATCAGGACCTTTGGAGGAAGACAGCGCCGTGCTGAGCTTGGCATAATACTCATTGGACTCCAAACGCAGCTGCTTTACAGACACTTCCTTTTGGGAATCATTGAAGTTCTTGATGATTTGATCAACGAAATCACCTTCTCCGCCGCCGAACATGTTCCAGAAGGAAATCTCGACAGGACTGCCTCCTGTACTCTCCGTCTTTGATGGCTGATTGCTTGCGGTGCTTGCCTCCCCGTTATCTTTGGTACCGGATGAGCAGCCCGCCGTAATCAGCGTCAGTGTCAGCCCAGCTGTTAATAAGCTGGCAAATCTCTTTTTAATCCCCATGTAAACAACCCTCTCCTGAATAAATAGTAGTTGGGAGAGCCCATTTGACGAATGTAAGGGCTTTCTTAATTACTACTTTACTGTGAATATAATCCGGCTTAAACCGACAAAACGCCGCTCCTAAGAAACAAATGAAAGATGTTTATAGCGCTTTGTTCCTTCGGAGGTGGAGGATCTTAAGACTGGTGGTGAATCGTACGGTTCGGATATGCAAACGGCCTTGGCGGCAATAAAAAAAAGAGCCCCTAAGGGCTCCATAAACACAGGACTAATTCACTTTGATATTGTCGAAGCTCACACTGTTGTTAAAGCCTCCACGCACACCGACGCTTCCTGAAGTAAACGTTGTATCGACATAGGTGATTTTGGGCACAGTCATGTCGGCAACATATACTTTGATCGTTCCACTATTTACAGTGATCTTCATGTGGTACCAAGTGTTAGTGGCAATGGACGACGTTACCGTCTGAAGAGACGTCCAGTTATTGTTAAAGCGTCCCAACCAGATGGACCCCGCGGAATCAATGCCTGCAGCATAGCCTTTCTGCAGATCGGTTCCGGCGGCCGGACTGGACAGATTAAAGAGCAAACTTCCTTGTCCGCTGTTGTTGAGCTTAATATCACCTTCAAGCGTGTAGCTCATCTTGGAAGGATAAGGGGTAAGCACCGACTTTTCTGCATTCACCGAATTCACATTATAACTTCCGCCGCTTACCGACCAGGTTCCCCCATAATGAACCCATCCACTATCATTAGCCGCAAAATCGTTCGTGTAGGAACTGCTTAATGTTCCGAAGCGTACTTGAACATTATGTCCACCCACACTCCGCTCCACGGAATCAAGCATGGCAATTTCGTTGGCCCCCGTCTGATAAAGTGCCGCCCACCAGGAATTTCCAAAAGCTACGGGATCATTATCAATCCATGTGTTTCCAAAATCATTACTTAAGGAGAGCACATTAGAGTTGGAACTGAGAACAAGACGTCCGTCACTTAGGGACAGGAGGTACGGCCCGCCCTGTTGATTGCTGGATACCTGTGTCCCGATCCCGCTTGCCCAGGTTTTCCCATCAGCACTTTTCTTGGTGAATACCTTGCAGTTCTGGGTTCCGCAAACCTCAAACGTTACAATATACTGTCCATTCGTCATCTTGGTCCATACCGGCATCCCGGGACGAGCACCGGCATTTGCCGGATCCCAAGCCACGTAAATCTCATTTCCCCAGCTGACTCCGCCATTGGTGGAGATTTTCTCGGAAATGATCTGGCTGTAGGAAGGAGATTCAGTTACGTGTTTCTCATTCGCATACATTACAGCAACCGAGCCATCATCCAGCAGCTGCATGTGAGGCTCATATACCCCCTTGTCCGGATTCCCCAAGGAACCGACCGTTCCATTATTCTGATCTATCGAACTCAGATAACTCCAGTTGGAACCTCCGTTCACACTCTTGTACACTCTCAGCTGATAAGACTCCTGCCACCGGACCGAACGCATAGCCAGCAGGATGTCGCCATTGGGAAGCTGAAGCAGCTGCCCATTGTCCACATCGCGGCCTTCTTCCCATAGCGTAGCTGCAAGTGACCAGGTCCGGCAGTTGTCCGTACTGCGGAATACTTGCAGGCGGGTCCCACCCCAGGAGACTTTGGTATAGCCATTGTTGTCATAAATAGCGGTGACTGCCAGCCAATCTCCATTCGCCAGCTTAACCATCCGCGCATATTCGGCTCCGAAGGTTCCGGGCCTAAGCCCACGGGCATCCGTACCCGCATCCGTAAAGGTGTTAATGTCCGCTATCGTGGATGATGTGCCCCATACAATCGGCCCATTGGACGCAAAAGCCGGGATTGCCGTAAGCAGCATAATCAGACAGATGAAGACGGTGAACGAACTGAATAATTTTTGTCGCAAAATAACCCCTCCTCTTCCTGTTCATAGTTAGAAAGACGATTACACCATTAATGTAAGTGCTTTCATTTATTTATTGTAATCTCCATCTTTTTGTCCTTAAACCGATAATTGACATGTTTTCGGGAACCAAAGTTACGATTATGGTGTACAAAAACCATTTTGCAACGCTGCTGGGGGAAATACTTACGATTGGCTGCCAAAAAAAGCCCTGCCGGGAATGATCCCAGCAAGCCTTCTGGTATGAAGCTATCTCTAGGAGAGATTAATCTCCTTAATGACTTCAAAAGGTATTTTTGGCTTTCGGTCCTCCGTGAGCAGTCCGTTCACTTCCTGCTGAACGTCCGTAATCTGCGTATAGCAATACCCACAGATGTAAGGCGTGTCTTTGATGGCCTGTGTAATATTGCGGAACCGCTCGATAAAGGCTTCCTCGCTGGCTACTTGATTTCCGTAGCCCCAGCCTTGATCAGAGGTAAAGGCAATTCCGCCGAATTCGCTTACAATGACCGGTTGACCGCGATATTCGTAACCTTTTGCCATCGTGTATTTCCAATTGTTGAATGAGAAGCTGCCGCCAAGAAGTCCGCTGGAATCTGCGTAACGCTTGAACAAGACTTGCCCCAGTTCCTCATAATCATGAAGCGTAATAATATCACTGACCGTATGCTCCCAGCCATCGTTGACAATAACCGGACGATACGGGTCTAGAGCTTTCGTTAAATGATACACGGCTTCGGTAAATTGCTGCTGCTGGGGATGCGTAAATATCTGAGGGATTCCCCATGATTCGTTAAAAGGTACCCAGGTGATGATCGACGGATGATTATACTGCTGCCGGACAACCTGCGTCCATTCGTGCATAAATGTCTCCACGGCCTCGTCATTGAACTCGAACGTTGCCGCCATCTCCGACCAGACCAGCAGACCTTTCACATCGCACCAGTACAGGAATCTTGCATCCTCTATCTTCATATGCTTACGCACGCCGTTGTAGCCCATGGCCAGAATGGCCTCAATATCTTCAATGATTGCTTCTTCTGACGGTGGTGTCAAATGGCTCTCAGGCCAGTAGCCCTGATCGAGGATTAATCTTTGATATAAAGGCGCGTTATTCAGCAGCACCTTGCCATGTTCAATAGAGATTTTACGCAATCCGAAGTAAGAATACACATGGTCAACTTCCACATCATCCTTATATAAAATAAACTCGACATCGTACAGATTCGGTGCCTGCGGAGACCAGGACTCCGATTTCCATGGCCCATTGGCTTCATGCACCAAATCGACATCCAGTTGCAGCCAAGGACGATCCATATGCAGCGAGACCTGTTTCAAGGTCTTCTGATGGGCGCTGATTCGCGTCTCCAGCCGGAGGGAGCCCCCTGCCTGATGAGTCTGATATTCAAAACGGACCGAACGGTTGTCGAAATCCGGTGTGATTTTTACCGCTTTGAGGTATGAAGGAGATACGTATTCCACCCACACACTCTGCCAGATCCCCGTGGTCTGCACATAAAAGCACTCAAAATTCTCATCTACCCAGCGTTGTTTGCCCCGCGGCTGCGTACAGCTCTGGCTATCTTCCACTTTGATCACAAGCTTGTTAGTGCCATTCGTTTCCTTGTTTAAATAATCCGTAATATCAAAGGAAAAGGCCGTATACCCTCCTTGATGCTGTCCGGCGTAACAACCGTTGACCCATACTTTTGCGGTATAATCCACTGCCTGGAAATTCAGCATGACCCTTTTCTCGTTTAATTCAACAGGCAGTTGCAAATTTCGCTGGTACCATACATAAGAGTGAAAGGAGGATTCGGCGATCCCGCTGGCTTTCGTTTCATAGGTGAACGGAACCTGTATCTTTAAGTCGCCATGCAATTCTTCCTGCCAGTTCTCCCGCTCGCCCACGTTGGCATCGTCAAAGCGAAAATCCCACTCCCCGTTCAAACTTTGCCAATCTTCACGGACAAACTGCGGCCGCGGATAATCTTTTGTGTACTTAAGAGTAGCCATTACACCATACACGCTCCTTATGAACAATAATTTTGTTTTATAACAATAAATATGTACTAATTATTGCAGAATAACTAGAAAAGTCAATCTGTTAATATACGTAAAAAAAGAATCTTGCATACAGCAACAGATTCTTCTCGATTTACTCCAGATTGATGACCCTTTAATTCAGCGTATAAAAAACCTTCATGACCAAATCCTGCTCATAGTCACCGAACTTTCGCCCGAACAGGTTCATTCCCCCTTTGAAAGCGGCATCCTCTTTTACCCCAATACGCAGGTCCACATAGCTGTGCTTCAGAAGATCCAGAGATTTCAGGGTGCGGGTGGATATTTCTTGATGATCAATCATACTCCGGGTGTTATCCACACTCCAGGTTTTTAGAAAACCGAATTGGGTCCCGTTATCCATCCACCAGGATGGATTCAGCTTTCCGCGTCTCCCGCCAAAATCTCCCGGTGAGGTCCATGAGCCAATCTCCACTTGATTAATCCATAAGGTAATATCCGAAGGCCAGTCATTATCATAATTGGGTGCTTCGGAACATACCTCCATGGAGAATTGAATCGAGTGAATCTGTGCCTCTCGGGGAATATCCAGCGGATACCGGTATTCCAGATACCCTTTGCGGAGCCAGAGCAGTTGGGCATGAACTCGGTTAGGATGAAAAAATCCCGCTGGTGAATCTTCTGCGATGATAGACCCATTTTCACTGACCATGCCGCAAGTTGGGGCTGCTTCGCAAGCCGTAAAATTCCCTATCGGCATTTCGATCTCATAGCAGTGCTCACCGTGGTCGATTCTATGACTCCGCTCCGGAACATTCATCGTAATTCCAATATCATCATAAATCCGGCTGCATACTTTCATGGCACCGCGTGAAGCAGGCAATAGCTCCGTTTCAATCAGCTTGGCCTTCTCCAGCACTCTGACATTGGATGCGGCAGTCGATACCGGGACCCCAAGTGCTTCGGCAAGCTCCGCCACATTCATTCTCCGGGTGTTCAGCAGTTCCATCATTTGTAATCTGAGCTCTGTTGAAAGCGCATGTGTCACTTTCACCAATTCCTGAGGATCCTCCATGGATAGTTTAAGAATAACAATCACTCCACTTAACTTAATCGTTTATCCCTTCATTTTACCAAGTTTCAATACAATTAAGTACTAAAACTTCCATGTACCTTCAAAAGAGGTTTCTTTATTTTATACGATTTGATAGACGGGTACATCCTTCACGAACTGGATCGGCAATTCCGGGAATTGCTCCGAGAGCAGATCGGCCAAATATCTCATACCCGGCGCTTCGCTCTCAGCATGACCCAACATAATTAAGGCTTTATTGCGCCCTTGATGAACAACGTCTCTTATATACTCAGGCGTCTCCCACTCCGGACCTTCTCCGGCTATGATTAAATCCAAGGACTCCTGTTCAAATAAGGGAATAACCGTAACCCCGCTTCCTCTGTAACCAACCAATATTCCTACTCTGCAGCATGAAGTGGAGAGCTTGCCCGCTACGCGGACGTAAGGAATTCGCAGCTGTCGTTTTAGATATTCGGCAACCTCTCGAACCTCCATAGCTGGAATAGTCAAAAGGGACACATGAGGCTGATGCTGAGTAACATATTTCTCCCATTCAAGCTCGCGGAGCAGCCCTTTCATGATCCCATCCGGCGTATAACGGTGCAAGTAATCATGAAAACGGTAGATGGCCATACCCGAGCTTGCGATCAGTTCGGCTTTTTGCTTATATACAGGGTCGCGTTGCAACCACTCTTGGTTATCCTGATGACTAAAAAAAACGCCTTCGTGCGTGATGATCAGGTTGGCGCCAAGCGCGATAGCCTGTTCTATGACATATTGCGAAGCGGAGAAGGCCGTGACGATTCCTTGTACCTCCGAATCCAGAGAACCTGGCTCCAGCTTGTCCACAGTTCGGTCCAGCGTATGAATTCCTGCCGTTAAGTGCTCTATAATTCGTCCAAAAGTGAGTGCCATTGTACCCTCCTAAAAGTTTTGTTAGCATAAACTCCCTGATTTACTTCGCAAAACTCTTCCCCCTCAATACATGCTGCGCATGTGAATGTCTTCAATGCCACTCTTCCGGAAAAAGTACGTATTGATCTGGTCGCGCCATTCCTTGGCATGTCCGGATTGCTCCTTAAGTCGGTCTTCGACCTGCACGTAAAGATCTTCAGTGAGCTTTTCTTTCAGGCTGCTCCACAAAGTCAACAGCTCTGCCGCACGCTCTGCACCTTCGAAGTGAGTGTCATAGATGTGCTGAATCACAGTTTTTCCGGAATGAAGAACATGGGTATACGGAACATGGTGGAAGAACAGCAGCAATTCATCCGGGCAATTCTCTAGAGAATCATAACACTCGGCATTGCTGCCCATATACTGGGCACTGTAGCCTGTACCTGTCTGAACGGTCCGGTCTACCCCGATACCTTGGTGATCGGCGTAATGATAGGTGCCCCACTGTGAATATTCGTAGCCGTCAACATTCGGACCGTAATGATGTTCGGGATTGATCATCCAACCTACGCCAAGCGGTGCTGTGTAGGATTCATAGATATCCAATGAATCTAGTAAGATCTGGGTAATCACGCGTAATACCACCGGATCTGTGCCAAACGTCAGGGAAATCCATTCGCCAGCGATTCCCTCTGCTGACAGGTCCGGGTTCCAGGCTAAGCGCCCGAATCCATACAGATTCGCCTGAGCCAGCAGATGACCGGTCCAATTCTTGTCATTGCCCACATTGGAAACGGCCGCAATCCCACTGTAACAATTGCCCCACAGCGATCCGTCCACGATATGTTTTACCAGTGAAGTCTCACCTTTGGCATGGGTATTAAATTCCATAACCTCTTTCCATTGGGGAACCAGATAACAGACATGGCGCTGCTGTCCGGTATATTCCTGGGCAATCTGAAATTCAATGGTCTGATTGGTTCGCTCAAGCGCCCCGAACAGCGGTGATACAGGTTCTCTGACCTGAAAATCCATCGGGCCGTTCTTGATCTGCAGAATAACGTTGTCGTTAAATTTGCCATCAAGCGGTTTAAAATGATCATAGGCCGCTCTGGCCCGGTCCGTCTTGCGGTCGCGCCAGTCCTGCTTGCAGTTATACACGAAGCAGCGCCAGATCACGATACCACCGAACGGTTCAAGCGCTTCAGCCAGCATGTTGGCGCCATCGGCATGATCCCGGCCATAAGTGAACGGACCTGGGCGGTTCTCCGAATCAGCCTTGACCACAAATCCGCCAAAATCGGGAATGGCTTCATAAATTCCAGCCGCTTTATTCTTCCACCACTGGCGTACTCCCGAGTCCAGCGGATCAGCCGTTTCTAATTCTCTTTCATGCATCGGCCCGGCAAAGTTAACGCTCAGGAATAACTTGATACTATATACCCTGAACACATCGGCAATTCTTGAAACGTCAGGCAGGTAGGCCTGTGAGATAAACAGCGTTTCCTTCTCATGTACATTTACATTATTGATGGAGATAGCGTTAATGCCAGCAGAGGACATCAGCCGAGCATAATCGCGAATTCTCCCCAGATCCTCCACAAAGCGGTTGTTCTCATAAAAAAACGATCTTCCCGCATATCCCCGTTCCACGCTGCCGTCAACATTATCCCAATGATTGATCATGCGCAGCCCGTTCACCGGATTAACCACCTCGTCCAGCTCCTCAATAGCGCTTAAGCTGCCAATCAGCCGCAGCAGGTGAAACACACCGTGGAGCACACCTGTTGGTGTTGAACCTCCGACGGCAATGCAGCCCGCTTCCATACTGGTGCGAATAGCAAACCCTTCAGGCCCCACCTTGGCGATTGTATCCTTATCAAACACGCTGCGGATCACTGCATCTCCACCCTGAAAGGTGCCGATGGCAATACACAGACCCTCCGATTCAGACGACACCTTTAGATCCAGCATGGATTCAATACCTTGTCGCCATTCCTGAAGCGCAGCTTGAATCGTTTCGTGCTCTTCGCTGACCTTTACAGTCCCGCACCATTTCACATATTGATCATATAGACTCCCGTGCAGCAGCACAGGATAACTTAACCAGGCGTCATAACCACAATCATTTGACGTATATTTCCGACCCTTTGCTTCTTTCATGGTAAGTGTTCCTCCTTGTTCATTCAGTGCAAAACTTGTTTACTTCAAATCTTCTTGTTCATCCTAACATGTGGTTAGCATGGGAGAACATTGTCAAATCAAGCTAATATTTACCCAAATCAAGCTAAAGTCAGATCTACGAAAAGACCGGGCATAACCTAGTAAAAGACCGGGATTCACGATCTCCCGGTCTTCTTTTTACATAGCTATGATCACCAATATCTTGTAGTAATTGTCTTATTTACTCTGTAATGTATTCAAAATAATCGAAATCCGCAGCCTGAAAGGTCCCGCTTAAATCCTGAACACTCATCCCGATAAAAGTACCCGTGAACCTGATATAAGCTGGGAACTCATCGGATAAATGGCAAATATCCATGTTCTCCCCAATCTTCTCCCAACTTTGATCACCAACGCAGTAATAAAACTGAGCAAATTCCCGATCGAGCACAATCTTTAGGCGGCAGCTTACTTGGGCTGGCAAGGGGATTGGAGCACATAAAGAATCTTCGTAGACTCCGTCCTTGGAGCGAATAATCCCCAAACACTTGCCAAGTTCTTCATCATGAGTAATCCGTAAATAAACGTAATCCTTCGTATCATAATACAGAATCAGCCCAGCCATCTGTTGAAAATGCTCCGGTTCGAACTCAAGCGCAGTTTCAGCACTGCAGTTAAAAGCGGTCTGAGGCAAGGCCACCATGCTCTGGCGATGCAGAGAACTCATAGACTCTCTTCCTCTTAACCGCAAATAACCTGGGCGCTCCGTTAACGAGAGCCATGATTCATCGGCAGGAACACGCAAAGTGCTCCAGCGGACATCAAGTTGTGGTGAGTCAAAATCATCTTTTTCCGGGCGCACAGGAAATGGCTGCTCTGGAATAACTGGGCCTTCAACGGTGCTGGAAGGATAGTTGTCACCATTTTGCAGGGTCAACCATTCATTCTCTGTAAAAATGCAACGCTGAATCGCTGTCTCTCTTCCCAGATTGCAGTATTTATCCTTCACTGGACGGCCGCACAGGTGAACCATATACCATTCATCCGTATGGGTGTGAACGAGGCTGGCATGTCCGGCCTTTTGCAGCTCCAACTCGGGAAGACCAGCAGAAGTTAACAGCGGATGATTAGGGGCGGTTTCATAGGGCCCTTCAATTTGCCGTGAGCGTGCTACGGTCACAGCATGGTTATACTGAGTGCCTCCCTCAGCAGTTATAAGGTAATACCAACCGTCTTTTTTGTACAAATGCGGACCTTCCGTCAAGCCAAGCGCTGTGCCCTTATAAATGGGCAGCACTGGGCCAATCAGCTGTTTCAGCTGAGCGGAGTACTCCTGCAGAACAATTCCAGCAAAGCTGTTCTTGTTACTGCGGTGATCCCACAGCATATTGACCAACCATTTACGCCCGTTATCATCATGAAACAGGGAAGGATCAAAACCGCTGCTGTTCAGATAGACAGGTTCAGACCAAGGGCCCTCTATATTAGATGCGGTTACGACAAAATTAGGAGTATCCTTAAATGCTCCCTGTCTACTCTTGACATCGGTATAGATCAGATAAAAAATCCCTGCGTCATAACTAAGGCAAGGTGCCCAGACTCCACCTGAATCCGGGTTGCCTTCCATGTTCAGTTGTGATTTACGAGTTAACGCATGAGTAAGAAGTCTCCAGTTCACAAGATCGCGGGAATGATGAATGCGCACTCCGGGAAACCACTCAAAGGTAGAGGTAGCAATGTAATAATCTTCTCCAGCTCTGCAAATAGACGGGTCCGGATGAAAACCGCGAAGAATAGGATTCCGAATCACATTTCTGTTCATTATTTCCACCCCAATACTTTCTGGCCTGCTTCAAGCGCGGCAATTATTCGATCGGTGTCATAGACGCAGCCTTGCCAGGTTCCGCCACTGACTGCTTGCAGAGCTGCCCACAGTCTAGTATCATCGGGCAATCCCGGATCAACGGCCAGGAATGGATGCGGGGTCCGGTAAGCCAGAATTCTCGCCCCTTCTTCCTGCGACTGCGGTTGTTCACCCTCACCCACCAAATTCACGCTGCCTTCAAGCTTAATCGTGTCAATGACAACTTCCACCCAATCGCCATCTCTCAGTCGGCCAAGGGGTCCTCCGACCAGCGCTTCTGGACCTATATGTCCTATGCAGGCACCCGTAGATACACCGGAGAAACGAGCATCCGTGATCAGCGTAACCTGCTTGCCAAAGGGCAAATGCTTTAGGGCTGAAGTCAACTGATAAGTCTCTTCCATGCCCGTTCCACTAGGTCCGCGACCAATGATAGCCAGAATATCTCCTGCATGGATTAACCCATCTTTAATATTGCGGATCGCATCCTTCTCAGCCGTAAATACTTTAACTCTGCCCACATGCCGATAAATCCCGTCACTATTCAAGACTGATGGATCAATGGCTGCTGATTTAATAACCGAACCTTCTGGAGCAAGATTACCCGTTGGAAAAGTCATCGTAGACGCCATTCCCTGACGCTTGGCCTCCTGAGGACTCATAATGACGGTATCTGGATCAACACCATCAGCTTCTCTCAATCTATTGCGCATATCGATTCGTCTCTGGGAAGTCTCCCACCAGTCAAGGTTTTCGCCTAAGGTCCTACCTGTAACCGTCAAGACGGAATCATCAATGAGTCCTAGCCGCCGTAGATGCAGCATCACTTCCGGAACTCCACCCGCTAGAAAGACACGAACCGTCGTATGCGGGATAGGTCCATTGGGAAGCACACTAACCAGACGAGGGACTTTACGATTCACCTCATTCCACTCTTCAACCGTTGGAATATGCAGGCCTGCGGCATGGGCAACAGCAGGCAGATGAAGCAGCAGATTCGTAGAACCTCCAAACGCTGCATGAACTACCATCGCATTAGCTATCGCTTTGTCCGTAAGAATATCCCGCATCACTATCCCACTATGATCCATATGTAGAAGTGCACGAGCAGATTGACGCCCCATATTCTTCCACACAGGTTGTCCTGAAGGGGCTAGAGCAGAATGGGGAACCGACATTCCCAATGCCTCAGCAATCACTTGAGCCGTCGCCGCAGTTCCTAAGAATTGACATCCCCCGCCAGGAGTTGCACAAGCACGACATCCCAAATCAGCTGCCTCTTCCAGGGAAAGATCTCCATTGCTATATCTGGCTCCTATACTTTGGATCTTACCGGCATCCTCTCCATGGATCGGCGGAAGCGACACTCCACCCGGTACAATAATCCCCGGAAGATCATGCATGCCGGCCAGGGCAAGCATCATTGCCGGCAGCCCTTTATCACAGGTGGCCACACCTAACACTCCCTTACGTGTTGGCAGCGAACGTATCAACCGGCGCATTACGATTGCTGCATCATTTCTGTAAGGGAGGGAATCGAACATGCCGGTCGTTCCCTGGGAACGGCCATCGCAAGGATCACTTACGTAACCCGCAAATGGAATTCCTTGCTTCTCGGTAATTTCCTTAGCGATTTCTTCCATCATCAGTCCAATTTCCCAGTGTCCGGTATGGTAACCAAGTGCAAGTGGAGTACCATCCTCACGCCGTATCCCACCCATCGTGCCTAAGATGAGATATTGACGCTGATTTAATAAGCTCGGGTCCCATCCCATCCCTGTATTTTGAGACATGCCAAACAATTCGCCACTCGGTGCATTGCGCAGCATTTCACCTGTTATGGGGAGCACGCCTGAGGGACCAGCCGCAGCAGTATGAATTGGGGAGGATTCGTCCAACTCCTCCCGCATAATCTCATGCAAAGTAATTTCCACTTTAAACCCTTCTCTCTTCGTTAAGATAAAGACAATTTTTCTGCAAGCTTCATAACTTCCTGAATCGCACTCTCCTGTTTGTCGATATAGGCATGCTGCAGCATAGAGGTACTTACCGCTGCTACAACATTTCCAGAAGCATCAAGGATGGGTGCAGCAACACAGCAGATCCCTTTAATGATCTCTTGCTGATCCACTGCATAGCCATGGATACGAATAGCAGCCAAATTTGCCATGAATTCATCCCAATCCGTAATTGTATGTGAAGTCAATTGCGATAAAATCCGATTAGGGTAACGTCTTTCGAGCTCTTCCACCGGAAGCCATGACAGCATCATCTTGCCCATCGCTGTCGCATGTGCCGGGAAACGCATACCTGGACTGGACTCCAATTTCACTAGGGAAGGCCCTTCTTGTTTGGCTAGATACACTACATCGCTCCGGTCAAGAATGGATAACTGGAAGGTCTCGCTAATGACCTTCACGCTGTCAGCGGAAGTCTTGAGGAAATGCTCCACCAGATTAAAGTTCTGTTTGTGAGACTCATTGAAAACCGTATTATAATAAGCAACCCCCACGCCAAGCGAGTAGGCTTCCTTCTTATCCTTGCTAACCCATAACAAAGCTTCCATCGTGCGCAGGAGAGAAAACATCGAGCTTTTATTAATGCCAGTTTCATCGCATAGCTCTGTCATTTTCTGTTCCCCTGGCTGCTTGGAAATCGCCTTAAGAATCAAATCGGCCCTCTCTAGAGCAGGAACCCAATATTTTCGGTCCAAACCATCATACCCCTTTCTAAAATACATTGATAAAGCGTTTCCAGTTCATTATAATAATCTTATGTTTATAATATCAAACCAGGAGGCAAAAATAAAATGAATTTTAAACAGGCAAATGTAGGCGTTATTCCCCCTGTACCCACAATTCTCGATGAGCACAGGAAATTCGACCGCAATGGAATGAAGATTCTGATAGACAGCTTGATTAATAAGGGTGTTCACGGCCTCTTCTTCTTGGGGACAGGCGGGGAATTCAGCCAGTTTAACACGGAGGAACGGGAAGATATTGCAGAGTTTTGTATTGATTATACTAACGGGCGCCTTCCTGTCTGGATTGGAACCGGCAGCAATAATACCACGGAGACTATCCGCCTAACCCAGCATGCTGCCCAAAGTGGCACCACCGGTGTAATCGTTATCAATCCGTTCTACAGTAAGCTTAGTGAAGAAACCTTATTCTCCCACTATGCCGCCATTTTGGAAGCGACGGAGATTCCGGTAATGCTGTATAATTTCCCTGCTCTAACCGGTCAGGATTTGAGTCCAGCCTTTGTTAGCCGTCTTGCCGCACGTTATTCCCACTTAGTCGGAATCAAGGAAACGGTAGATCAACTGAGTCATATTCGTCAGATGATTTTACAAGTAAAAGAAATAAATCCTGCTTTCTCCGTTTTCAGTGGCTTTGATGAATACTTATTGCCTACACTTGCAGCCGGGGGAGCCGGGGCTATTTCAGCTAGTGCCAACTTCGCTCCACAATTACTACTCGGAGTATACAGCAGCTTTCAAAATAACAATTTGGCAGAGCTGCTTGAGCATCAGCGGAAAGTCATTGAAATCCCGGCAATCTACAGTCTGGATGAGCCTTTTATCCTCACCGTAAAAGAAGCTATACGTATGACTGGTGTTCCTATTCCAACCTATTGCCTTCCTCCTTCTAACATTTGGGACGCCCAAAAGGAACAGAAGCTAAAAGAAATATTAACTAGAGCTGGAGTTCCGTTGGCTGAATGAGCTATTAATTTCTTAAAAACAGGTGCAGAACGCCAGTAAAAGATCTGGCATCCTGCACCTGTTTGCAAATAAAATAAAACCCTTGACTTCAACTATGCATACATGCTGGTACTTGACAGGCATATGTTATATTGAAAACATCCACTTATTGAAAAGGTGAGAAGTCAGGTGAGGATATGGGACGCAGTACAGAAATTAAAGTCAAAATAAAAGAGGATAATTACAAAGTATTTGCTATGCTAAGCCATTATTTGAATCATGCGCCAGACTTTATTAGCAAAGTAGAAATAGATGAGATTGTTAAGTATGGCGTATCTTACGAATATGCTTTTGGCGTATTATTTGCAGCTGCGTTAGAACTGGATATTGTTGATACGGTTGATGATAAAGACTTATTCAACACCTATTTTAACCCTATGATTCATAAACTGGATGCCAATGAATATTATAACAATCCATATTTCAAGAATATCAAACTACCCACTATACAATTTGGCCATTGCGAACTAAAATACGAAAAATATAAACCTTTCGAGGGCTTTGTCTGTAACGACATCATCACCACCAAAGAAGGAAGACAAATCCCCCAGATTGGTTTTTTTGACACTGAATTTATGTTCCCAGCCATTTTAGAAAACAATCGAATCTGGATGACCGTTACACCAAATGAAATAGAAACAATGAATGAAGCAGTGGATACAGCCTTTGGGAATGTACTTACTTTTGGACTGGGGCTTGGCTATTATGCCTATATGATTTCAGAAAAAGAAGCTGTAGCAAGCATTACGGTTGTTGAAACCAATGAAGATGTGATTCATTTATTTAATACATATGTGTTGCCACAATTCAAAAATGCTCAAAAAATTAAGATCATCAAAGCAGATGCTTTTGAATATGCCCAAAAATATATGTCCAAGGGAAACTATGATGTTGTATTTACGGATTTATGGCATGATGTTTCGGATGGAATCGACATGTATTTAACCATGAAAAAGCATGAACAACACTGTCCCCACACTGTATTTACGTATTGGATCGAAAAGTCTATTTTGTGCTATTTAGACTGAGTATTTTGCATTGCAGGTAGCTGCGGGGATATGAAAAAAGGGGCTCCAGCAGTCAATGGCTACTGGGCCCCCCTCCTCAACCATTAATACATAATAATACTGTCAGAAGCGTTCCCGGATAGTTTAATTTCATTAGAAACATTCTCAAAAGTGTTGTCCCGCAGTACAACTCCTCGGGTGCCGGTTTCAATGGTAATTCCATTCGTCAAGTCCTGCAAATGATTGTTGTCGATGATCATATTCCTTGCCGGATACTCTCCTCCCGGACTGTAAACACCGGAGAAGATGCCGGAAAGAGCAGGAGACTCCGTCAGCTTCTGTGGAACAGCCGCAAGATCTCCGATAATTGTATTGTTCCTGATTTCCAAACCATACAAGGTCACCGCAAAGTTGCCGGAGCTGCTGCTCCCTACGCCGGCATGTCCAGATTTTCTGGATACTCCTTCAATAAGGTTGTTCTCAATCCGGATGAAATAGCTTGGTGCCAGTCTCCAGTCGGCCGGATTATAGTGACCAAACACCGCCATGCCCTCTGCATCGGTGGATGTATTATCGGCCATAACGCTGTCCATGGTGCTGCCATAGAACCACATCCCTTTGGTTCCATCCAGCGCGGTATTCTTGTAATAGGTGATGTCCTTATTGAGGAAGAGCAGCGTAAATGAGCTCGTGCCGTCAGGCACAATGTCCCAGGGCTTCTTCACATAAATACGGTTGTCCGTGATGGACTGCACCAGCCGGTACTGGCCCAACCCCCGGCCACCTGTTATCACCACAGCTAATTCTTTCTGGCGGATCGTGGGAATCGTCAAGTCCTCCTTCACCGGAGCCGTTTCGATCATATCCGCTTCCCCTTTTAGAACTGTACCGTAGTTAAAGAAGGAGTTGGCAATATCATTGCTTACCGTTTCTCCATCGTTGTGCGACAGCGTACCGACATGGGAAATGGAGTTATTATACACATAGCTTTGGCCGTCTCCGAAATATCCATGCAGATCCTGGCCGAATTCCGGATGTCCGATCACCGTATTATTCTCAAAAATATTATAGGTATGGAAGTTCATTCCCCCATAGCCGTTGGAATATTCCAAGGTATTATTGCGGATCTGGCTGTAGCCGTTGTAATAGAGAGAAGATAGAGTTGCCGCCCAGCCTTTGAAGGAATTGCCTTCGAACAACCATTTCTGATCAAACACACAGACAACTCCCAACCCGCGGCCACCCGTGTAGCCTGTCTTGTCCAGTGTATAATCCAGTGTGACGTGGGTAATGAAGAAATGATCGGCCGTGCGGAGCTCCTTGTCGTAGGAACCGGTCCAATCCATTCCCAGCCAAAAGAATGCATCTGGCAGTACCTTGGCCGCTTCATCCACCAGAAGGGTCAGTCGGGAAACGCCTTGCCTTCCCTCTGTTTTCCCGTCATCCGAGGTCTCAATGAAGTTCCCTCCCGTCCCTGTGTACACCAGTTTGGTTCCGGTCTGGCTCTCGCCCACCAATACAATATCCGCCGGCAGCGAGATTTTGGAGATACGGTAACTGCCGTTCGGGAAATAGATCACGCCTCCTTGACTAGTCTTAGCCGCTTGAATGGCGGACTGAACAGCCAAGGTGTCGTCACCTTGATCATTTGGAATGGCACCATAATCGGTAACGTCAAATTGATCATTCCAGTTAAAGAGATTCGCCCAGGCCACTCCCAAGCCAAGCGGATCAGAGCTTGGTGCTCCAACATGCAGCTGCTGCCCGCTGTCCAGAACGGACCAATGAATACCGCCATCGTTCGATGCTTCCACATCATATACACCGACCGGTATTGTTTCGGGAATGGTGAAGGTCACGGCGAATGGATTGATATCCGTTGCTGCTGCTTCATAGCTGCTGCCGCCGATTAAACGGACCTTTGTGCTGTTCGCCGCGCCGAATTCTGTACCCGCCATATTTCTGCCGATCAGCTGTATGCTTCCTCCCGGTGCTGCTTCATCATCGGAAATAAAATGCAGACGCGGAGCATTAAGCAGATATTTCTGGCTCCAGCCGTAGGCATTGCCAACCCAAATGTTGTACACTCCCGGTATAGCATTGGCTGGAAGCTTAGCTACTGCGAACTGCCCCTGAGGATCAGTCTGGATCACCTCCAGCGAAATGCCACTTTCAGGAGATGGACTTCCGCTTCCGTCCGCAAGCTGAGCCCTAACCTCAAGAAGGTCCGCAAAAAGTCCCTCCCCATTCAAACGAATCAGTCCATCCGGCTTCACCGCATCGGAAAATTGCAGCAGCACGGGGGGAACATTCCAGACAGGCGCCAATACGGCGAGCGGAACCGTGGCTTCGCTGCTGTCCCAAAGACCGGTGTCATCGGCGGCAAACACAGCCTTCACCTGGTAGCTTCCAGCATATGCGGGAGAGAAGGAGGCTTCCGCCACTCCATTTGCACCGGTTACGACTGTCCCGATGGAAGAAGGAATATAGGTGCCGACATGGGCTCCCTGCAGTTCGAAACGGACCTCTTTGTCCGCCAGACCGGTGCCCTGTGCATCCGTCAATGTCGCCTGCAGCGCTACCGTTTCTCCCGGCTGTGAAGCAGTGTAAGAGGTCGTGGAAAATGCAAGCATCGTTGTCCGGTAGATAGGGATCACGATCGACTGCTCCACCGTGGAATCCGAATATTTCCGGTTGTCAACCGTACGGAGGCGGTAATTATAGGTGCCACCGGCTTGAAGATTGCTGTCGGTATAGGTTGTCTCCGCTCCGCTGCGGACAGCAACCACCGAGTACTCGCCTTCCCCTGGGCCCTTGCGCAATATTTGTATTTGCTTGGAGACATCACTTGTGGTCCAAGTCAGCTTTGCTTTGCGGGTAGCCTCATTCTGAACCTCCAAGCCAGACACCCGCAGTTCCGGCAGGCTGTCAAAGAAAAAAGCATTCTGGAATGTATTCCCCGGCGTGATATTCGTGGATGGATCCAATCTAAAGCTTCCGGTAATCCGGTATTGCAGATACACGCCGTTATGAATATCTGTAAAGCTGTTTATGGTGTGCAGCAATTGATTATTGGCATCCTTGAGCTCGATTTTGGCATTCGTTTGTTCACTGGAGGTATAGTCGCTGGCATAGACCGTAAATAAAAACTCATGGCCCGGTGTCACCTGAAAGGTCCAGCCGCGTCCCAGATCTCCCCGAGCACCGTATACTCGGACAGCCTTGCGCGTTGTACCGTCTGGCGTTTGAAGCGCTCTCATTTCTGAGGAGGGATTCCCCGACACCCAGTAAGTCGCTCCATACCCCCGGCTATAGGATTCAATATATTCCGGCAGACTGGTTACATCGCTAGGAGCAACCACATCTCTGCCCGAAGCGGATGTAGCCGCAAAAAAGGGCAGAATATATCCATCCTGCCCATATACACCGATCCAGCTTCCCTGGGTCGTGCGATCTTCTCCCAAGTAGCTGTCCCCGGCAGCCAGTGCCTTTGCTTGCGCCAAACCGAAGATTGCCAGACTAACAAAACAAATCAGAATCAGATTTCTTATACGTGACTTGTTCCAGGCCATTTTCATTCCTCCTTAAATTTTGGTTGACATCAGCACCAGCAAATTTATTTTGTCCAGCCGCTCATGTGCAGGCGCGGCGGCGGCGGTTCCTGACCGTTAACTAGGATGGACCTGATGCCTTCGCTTGCTGGACTGTATTCACAGGCGAGAGAAAGCCCATCGCGAACATAGGCTACTTCTCTGGAAAGCGTCCAGCGGCTGTGCGGGGAGGAGCGCCAGACCTCCGAAACGGCGGCACTGTACAATGCCGTGCGAAATTGCTCGAAGCTTCCGTGCTGCCGTGCGCTGCCAACCTCCACAACAAAACCATTGCCCGTTGCGGCAAGCTCCCTTGATGAGAAGTGACGTTCTTCTCCTTCATAATTATAAAAAGAGACAATGACAAAGCCCTTCGAGGTTCTGACCTTGACCGCAGCTCCCCGGCCATGATCCGTGAGGGGAACAGGAAGAAAAGCCATGTAAACAGAGCCCTCGCGAATATAAACAGGACAGGCCTCCGCACTGTCCATATCGCTGCCCTCCCATAACCGGTCCCCAAGCCGCAATTCCTGGAGAGTGCCGGGCTGGGCCGAAAAAATCAAAGACAGCTTCAGGCTGCTGATAGGTTCCTTATTGAGTATCTTTGGTTTATACAGCATCATAGCCGCGTTCTCATGGTGAACGCCTATTTTGCGTCCTTCATCTAGCAGATGCCGCTGCAGATACTCTTCCTCTGGCACATTAATTACATAACGGGCATACACTGCCGCAACCTCCGACTGACTCCGTACAATCTCCGTTCTCCGGTACAGCAGATGAAATGAATCGGTTTGACTGCCATTATGAAATTCCTTGGTCGCTGCACCAAGCGCATAATCACTTGTCATGAACGTGCTGAGCGCCGTGGTTCCAGCAGGGTATTCCGTCCATTCCGGCTCAGAGGACAAAAGCGGCGGCTGTTCGTGCGGGGAGTCATCCGTCGAAGCGGACACCTCAGCCCGGGCCTGGTGCAGGTAGGGCTCTGGTTTGTCTACCGCCCATTCCAACAGTCCTCCGGGAACATGGTATTCCGTATTCATCAGCCACGCCGCGCTGAACTGCATGAAGAACTCGTCACCTCCTTTAACGATTACTTCATATTCCGGATGCTGCGGAAACCAGATCCGCAGCGGATTAATCGGCATGGCCGCGCCCAGAACGGCATAAAGCGGAAAGTTAATGTACGGGGCATGACACATGGAATCCTCCACGGATGCCCGTGAGTAAGGACCTGCCTGCTGACCCGTACCCGGATGATAATGTCCCAAGGCATCCTCCCAGACCCGGCCTTCACATTCTATTGCAATTGCTCTTTGCCCTTCATCCTTGGTAGAGTTCGCGATCTCAGCCAGCATCAGCAACTGGATGGCTGTATACGTCGGACTGTTGAACTCGCTGGCTGCTCCCCGGCGTCTCAGCAAATCCCGAAACTGCTCCAGACGCTTTTGTCCAATACTTCTCCAGCGTTCATATTCACCCGTTATGCAGTCCCCCGCAAATAGAACTGTATACGCAGCCAAACAGGGGAAATTGTCATTCACACCAATGAAATCAAGCTCGCTGCCCAGGAAGCCGTTAATAGCAGAACCAAGATAAGTGAGCAGCAATTCGCGCGGGCGCTCCTGCAGGCGTTCTCCGCAGCGTTTCAAAATCTGTATGGAGATCGCGGGTGAAAAGTGGCAAAAATAATAGGAGGACTGCTCAATCAAATGATTGGCATGTTTGATTCCTTCCTCATCTTGACCGCTCAGCAAAGAAAAGGCTATAAGCAGCCGCTCCCTTAATCCGCTCAGTGTTGCTCCGGTTTCCAACTGATTCTCTCCGCGTTCCTTCACCGATTGACGCAGTAGCCATAGCACCTCTTCACGCCGTTCAGCCTGTCCCTTCATCAAGATATCCAGCTTTTTTACCATGCTCATTCTGCCTCCAGTTTCGTAAGAGGACACTCCCAATAACGGCAGGATCCACCGTTACTGGGCATATCCAATATGCGAATTTACGTTGTTAGTTGACGCTATTGTAGAACTCGTTAGCTTCCTTCTCCAGTTGCTCTCCGCCAAGCTTATTCCATTCCTGTACAAACTCATCGAAATAGGACACCGGCTTGTCACCACGAATAATCAAGGCATAGGCTTCTGTTTTCAGCTTCATTAGGTCGGCCCAGTATTTTCCAGAAGAAGGCAGAATATCCGATTTTCCGAAAATATCACTGACAGCAGGCATACCAAAGGTGTTGCTCAACTCGGTGCGCTTTTCTCCGTCATAGCTGTAGAAGAGGTCAAGGTTAGGGGTGCCTCCAAAAAAAGTATGGCCGCTGCCATTGATTCCTTCGGCCCACAGCTGGGCATTGTCATCATAAGGTGGCAGCTGTTTGATTCCTTCCTGCAAATCCGTTCCGTTGGTATAGTCCCAATGTTTGCCTTTCTCGCCGTAAGCGAGCCGTGTATACAATTCCTCATCGTTATTGACCGCATCAATAATCTCCAATGCTTTCTGCAGCTTCTCCGGCTGATCCTCCAATTGTTTGCCGAAGGCCCATATGTTGCCGGCGGTTCCCCAAGCCCATCCGCCTTGCTTGCCATCTGGTCCTTTAGGCAGCGGTGCGAATTCTACTTTGCCATTCGGATCAAGCTTTTTGATCGCCGCCAGAGCGGAGTTCGGGTCGCTTTCATTGATATCAACAATGCTGGCATTTTCGTTAAAGACAAACTTTCCGTCGATAAACTTGGTAGAAAGATCCTTGCCGGTAACAAATTCCGGGTCAATATAACCTTTCTTGTACCAATCCGCCAATAAAGTTAATGCTGCTTTCGCTTCCGGCTGAACAGCACCATTGACAATCTTGCCGTCCTTGTTCATCCATTGTGTCGGCATTACACCGTAAGCGCCGAATATTTTCTGGAAAGCAGAATAATAGGAGGAGCCATTGGAGCTCATGCCGTAAATCCCCAATTTTTTCACCGCCGCAAAAGCGCTTGTCATTTCATCAATAGTTTGTGGGATCTGGGTAATTCCTGCCTTTTCCAGCAAATCTGTGCGCCAGGCCACCGGTGGGGTATAGCGTCCAGGGTAGAGTGTCGGCAGGCCGTAATTTTTTCCGTTGCTCAGTGAATAGAACCAGCCCTGCTTCGCCGTAGTGTCCAGAGCCGTTTTGGTCTTCGGCGCAAACTGTTCAATAGTTTCCATCGGCAGCTCAGCCACCAGGCCCTGGTCCGCATATTTCTTCAGCGTATTGGGGTCAAGCACGAAGAATACATCCGGAACTGAACCCGAAGAGAACAATACCTGCTGCTTCTGGGCAAAATCGCTGCTCTCGGCAATGGTTGAATTAATCACCACATTAAATTTGTCCTCCAGGTACTTCTCCGCCGCAGAATTTTCCACCGCGCTGCCGGGAGACAACATCCAGTTTAATTCAAGGGTCGCTGCAGCCGTTGGCTGATTGCCCTCCGGCGAGTCCGAAGCCCCCGTGTTGCCAGTCGAATTTACTGTCTGATTGCCCGAGGAACAGGCGGATAATGCCAATGCTCCCGCCAGTAGTAAGGCAGCGGACAACGATGAAGCCCTTTTCTTTTTTGTTTCCATGTGTGAATCCTCCCTTTTTAGTTATGCAGTATATAGTCATTCATGTGAAACCATTCATTACTTGGCCACCGGCTCCGTTCAGCCTTTCACCGAGCCCAGTGTGATGCCCTGTACAAAAAATCTTTGAATAAACGGGTACACCAGCAGGATCGGCAGAGTCACGACCATGATCATGGCCGCTTTTAAAGTCTCCGAGGTGTACTGTGTCACTTTCATCAGCTCCTGATTGGTTGCCAGGGATTCCGATTGCTCCAGGACGACCTTTCGCAGAAACAATTGCACTACTTGCTTATTCGTATCCTGCATATAGATCAGGGCATCGAACCAGGCGTTCCAATGGCCAACTCCCGCCCACAGCGCTATCACCGCAAGGACGGGCATGGACAAGGGCAATACAATTTTTCTGAAGATCACCATATCGTTGGCTCCGTCAATCTTGGCTGATTCATTAAGCTCGGCGGGAATGCCCTGAAAGAAGTTCTTTAATACAATGACATTAAAGGCGGTGACCGCCCCCGGAAGCACCAGGGCTCCGATATTATTGATCAGTCCCAAATTTTTGATTAGCAGATACATCGGAATCACGCCGCCGTTGAACATCATGCTGAAGACAAACAGCTTCATGGCCAAATTCCGGTGGGGAAAGCCTTTTCTCGACAACGGGTAGGCCGTCAAGGCACAGAATGCCACGCTTAACGCGGTGCCCAGAACCGTCCGCAGAATGGTATTGCCATAAGCCGTGTAAATTTGTGGATTGGCAAATACTTTTACATAGGAGGAAACCGTAGGGTTCCAGGGAATCAGATGCAACCCCGGCAAGCGGGCATCGACCGGAGAGCTCAGGGAAAGTGTAAGCACATATAAAAACGGATACAGAGTCATACATCCAAACAGCAGCAAAATCAACAAGTTAAACACGTCAAAGGCTTTTTCGCCCCATGTTTTCGAAAGCATATCTTTTTTCTCCTTTACCAGAGTCCTTGTTCGGGATCATTCCATTTGACCAGCCTGTTGGCGATAATGACGAGAATAAGGCCGAACACGGATGAAAATATCCCTGCTGCCGCTCCCAATTCATAGTCCATGGTCAGCATCCGCCTTAGAACATAGGTGTCCAGAATATCCGCCACATTGGAGGTCGTCGGTGTGGTCAAATTGTAGATTTGATCGAAGCCCACGGACAGAAATCGTCCGATCGACAGCAGCAGCATCGTGATAACGGTTGGCATAATGGAAGGTAAGGTAATGCTCCATGCTCTGCGGAATCTCCCGGCCCCGTCAACAACGGCGGCTTCATAAAGCGTCGGGTCAACCGCCGTCAGTGCGGCAAAGAAAATAATCGAGTTCCAGCCCACACTCTGCCAAACATCAGTTGCTACAATGACCCCGTAAAATTTATGAGGGTCCATGAGCCAATCCGCAGCGGGAATGCCAAAGAAACCAAGCACCTGATTGAATCCACCTTCCGTACCGAGAAACGTGAACAGAATACCCGCCAAAATGATCCATGAAAAAAAATGCGGCAGGTATGTAATCGTTTGCAGGCTACGGCGAAACCACTTGACCCGCACTTCATTCAGCAGCAGCGCAAAAATAATCGGCGCGGGGAATACAAATAGATACTTCAAACCCGCAAAGATCAGCGTATTGCGCAGGGCGGTCGTAAATCCCGCCCCTTCAAACAATCTTTTGAAATTGTCTATTCCCACCCAAGGGCTTCCCCAAATACCGTCCAGAATCTGATATTTTTTAAACGCGATCAGGATGCCGTACAAGGGAACATAAGAGAATAGAATAAACAGCAGAAATCCCGGCAGAAACATCAGAATTAAATGTTTGTTCCGGCTGTATTGCCTCATCAAACTTAACTCACCTCAAACCTGTTGTTATTTGCTCCCCATCAAGCCGGAAGCTTTGTGAGTTCAAGGTAACAAAAGGGGGATTTCAGATCAATCATCAAGATTTTTCACTTGCCCGATACTCGCCCGGAGTCATTCCATTCGCCTTTTTGAACACTCGAATCAACTGGGTGGCATTGCTGTAGCCTACCTCCAGCGCGATATCACTTAAATATAGCTCCGTTCGGGCAAGCAATCTCTTGGCCTCATTCAATCTGCGCTCCGTGACATAATGAACGAAGGTCATTCCGGTCTGCTCTTTAAAAATCAGGCTTAGTTGGGAAGCGCTCAGCTTCAATTCGTCCGCAAGCGCCTGCAGAGAAAGGGACGGATCGGCAAAACGCCGCTCAATCATCTCAAGCGCCTGATTCGCGGCATCCTGTTTCTTCTTCATACGCATATGCCGGAAGAAATCAAGCAGCGGCCGCAGCAACTCTCTACTGATCCAGTCGAACGTCTTGTCCGTGCTGTCCAGCTGCAAAAACTGTTCGTAAGGATTGTTCTCTCGAAATAGTGTCGATATATCCTCTTCATACTCCTGCAATAGCCGAAAAATCGAGACCACCAGCTGCAGGCTGTAGGTTCTTACTAAAGAAATCGGTGTATGCCCCTCCTCCAGAAAGGTACGGAATTCCGCCAGCTTGCGGAAGACCACAACCTCATCCTGCATGCGCAGAGCGGTGACAAGCTCATTTTCCAGGAAAATCGGGTATACCTTAAATCCGTCTTTATAGCCGAGCGGCTGCAAATAAGAAACCACCTGATCTCTGGATTGCAGCCAATTCGTCTGTAGACGGCTCAATGCGTCCTGAAAGGACAGATTTAGTTCCTGCTCATGCCGGACGGGACGCCCGACGCCGATAGTTACCGTGTGCTTCAGGTATTTCCGAACCATACTGCGCAAGCTTTCTGCGAAATGAAGGGCCTCATACTCAGAGGTATTCAACTCCGGATTCAGAATAAGTACCACTTGGTTATAGGTCATTAATACCTCGGAATGTCCAGGTGGCTGTACCAGCTCTTTGGCGATATTGGCCACAGAGAATAGAAATAGGGAATCGTTTTCTTTGAACCGCTCCTGCTCTCCTTCCAGGGGAGGGTCCATTTCTATAACCAGCACCTGGAGCAGCGGATTGGGAAACAGCGGCGAATTCTCCTGCCACTGTGAATCTCTGATCAACGCCGGATTGCCGTAAATACAGGTGAAGATGAAATGGTCGCGGATATAAGGAATCTGCTGCTGCCATTTCCGTTGGACTTCGTCCGCTTCCGAAGCCAGCAGGGAAATTCGGTATTCAATCTGATCCAGCGGATTGCGGAACTCTTGCTGATACTGCACCCTATCCTTTTCTAAGGCGTTATCCTTCACCAAATTCACGCCCTTCAGGCGGTCAATGATTTTTTTGAGATTCTGCTGAAAGCGTTTATAGCTGAAAAAAGCCGAAATAACGGCCAGCAGGCCAAGGCAGAGTGTCAGAACCATGACCATCCGCTTGAACAGCTCCACCTTCCGGATCGGCATATCCCCGGGAACCATCATCACATATTTCCAGCCGTTGGCTGCGGACTTGTTGACGGATACGAACTGCCCTTGCAGCTTGGCTGTGGTTATTCCTTCTTCGGAATAGCTGGTTGCCGGCAGCTCCGCCAGCCATTGTTCGACTGCGTTAAGCGCGTTATCCGACGGCTCGGTGTTCCAGCCCTTGGAAGCGATAAGCTTGTTCTCGTTGTTGAAAATCATGACTCCCGCCCTTTCGCCAAAAGGAGCACCGGTTAACATGAAATTTAAAAAGTCCCCACGGATATTTACGATAATTGCCGCCTGGGCATCATTATAGAAAAAAGGAAGAATTCTCAAATAGGTAACCGTGGTTGCCGGCTCTATACTTTCATTGACCATGCTGCGCGGTGCGACCCACTGGCTTTGCCGCTTATTCTCCACCATTTGATTCATTAATGGCAGCCAGCCGTTGTCTTTGAGCATACGAAGATCTCCCGCAGATGTAATCACTGCGGGAGTGGCAATAACGTGCTGTGAAATATGATAAAGGTAAGCGGAATCAATATATTGGTAATTGTTTTTGAGATTCGAAAGGTTCTGCATGACTGTATTGGATAAAGTCAAAGTGCCCAGCGCTGGTGCTTGACCGATATTGATCCACTGGATAATATCCGATTGCAGTGCCATTTGATTGGTCATCTGCTCCAACTGGGAGAGCATTCCATCCACTTGCTTGCGCAGAAAAATTAGGCGTTCCTGCGAGGTTCGCTGCACTTCGGTTTGCACCATATCCGTACCAAACCGGTAAATCATCGAGCCAAAGAGCAGAACAGGCACAATGGAAAGGAACAGGGAAAGCGTAATTCCTCTTTTGAAATTTTTGAGCGACCATTTGATTTTCTTCATGCTGTCATCCCCTCGCAACTTTCCGGAGTTGCCCAACTTTGAGCTGAACGCATACTAGCTGATCAGAAACTTAAGTATACTTATGGAGGTTTCACCGTTCTCGCCAAGCCCGGTTCTTTCGCTTATTCCATGACGTAGGACAAGCGTATGCTGACCAGGAGTCAGCCGATTATACAATATCAGCGGTTTGGGCCGCCAGCACTGCTCGCACCATGTATCATAAGGGTCTGAGACCTGCCAAATCCCGTCCTCCAGCGCGTATTCCAGAAGACCTATGTCCTTTCCCGCAAGCAAAAGGCAGCCGACAGCACTCCCCGTAAAAGACAGCAGCAATTGATCCCCAGGCTTAACGGAATGCAGTACCTCCTTATTATAGCGCCAATTCCACAGCGGTTCGGGTCTATAATTCCGCGTATGTACGAAGCCCTGCAAGGATTCAGCTGCGGAAAGCGGCACCAGTCTGGCATTCGGGTAGATGAGGGGTTGAACGCTGTCATTCGGTACTGTCCTCTGCCCATGAGGAAGTGTCTCCTCAAGAGCATATTCTATGAACTCCCATAACAACTTGGCGTATATGCCGTGCCCATAATCGGTTGGATGAACATCGTCACTGGCATATTCATCCCATTGCAGCCTTCCCGTAGAAATTTCGCCGGCAATGAAATCTGTAATATGTACAGAAGGAAGATTATAGTGTGCAGCTACTTCTTCATGCCAACTGGCGACTTCAGGATGAAGCAGACAACGTCTGTCGGGTGAATAAAGAAAACAGATATCGCTGTCCGAATAATACTGTCTGCATAATCTTACGATGGCTTCGATCCCTTGAATAGCCTCTGTACGGTTTTTGCAGTCATTTACTGCGAACTCAACAAAAAGCAGATCTATTCTTCCTAACGCTGCCGCATGCTCCCGGAAACGGAATGCGCCGAACGTGGAGTCCGTGCCGCCTACCCCAGCATTAACATAATCTATCCTGTGATCTGGAAAAGCGGAAGACAGTCTGGAGGCAATCAGGGCTCTCCAGCTCCCAGTATCCGGGCATGAAGCATAGGCTCCTTCGGTGATAGAGCCGCCCAGAAAAGCTACGACAGCTGACTTTCCAGATTGCAGCTGCCACTTGAGATTGGGGAGTCCCTCCCGCAAAAAGCAGCGAACCTCCAGTTCATTATTGCTCATATTGTTCTCCTTCCCTTAGTTTCAGTATTGTACCGTTACATGGTAATGACTGCCTGACTCCATAGGAAGCACATGGCCCGCAATCGGCAGTCCATCCACTACAATTTCCAAAGGACTAGTTCCCTGCGGATTCTTCCTTGTGAACTGTATTTCATAGCGGCTGCCTGCATATAACCTGTCAACCTTATAGCTGTTCCAATCCTGGGGCACTTGTGGATTTATTTCCAGTCCGGCAGTCGTTGCCCTAACCCCCAATAAGCCCTCTACGACCGTCCAGAGAATCCATGCCGCTGTTCCCGTGGAATGGTTCATGCTGGATTTGCCGAAATTCGGCGAACCGGTCAGACCAAAATAATAATTAGGCACCCAAATCGGCACCTGCATATTGCGCTCTACCGGATTATAGGCACTCCCCGGCAACGTCTTCATAATCGTTTCATAAGCCTTGCCGTTTCGCCCGGCCCGCAGGTCGGCATAGGCTTTAAACAACGAAGCATGACAATACACTGAGCCGTTCTCCGTTGTTCCCTGACGTTTGATGCTGATCTTCCCGATCCGCTCATCCCATTCGGAGAACGAAGGCCAAATGACGACAGGCCCGCTGTCCGTATCTAGGCGTTCTACAGCTTCCAGACATTTCAGCAGCCGTTCCCCACGTGCAGCACCGCTCATGATCGCCCAGGTCTGGGTATTCAGATAAATTTGCGCTTCTGTTTCCGCTTGTGACCCGAAAGGGAGTCCGGCATCGTCATATCCGGCTAAATACCATTCCCCGTCCCAGCATTCCCGGTTAATAATCTCAGCCAGGTCTTCCGCCAGTGAAACCAGCTTGTCTTTCAGGGTCAAGTCTCCGCGTTCTTCGACAAGGGGAATAAATTGTCTCAGCCCATACAGGAAAGCCATCGTTGTCCAGGTCGATTCCCCCTTGCCCAAACGCCCCGCTCCATTGATCGGGTCTGTCCAGTCCCCGTCTCCCATCAGGCACAGCCCGTGGCTGCCGCGGTCAGCCTGCATGTAATCAACGGCTAGCAAAAGATGCTCGTATAAAGAATGCAGTTCCTCGCTGTCGGCGTATCCTGCTTGCTCGTCCAATAAATCTAGGGAACCGCTTTGCTGGACAATTGCACAGGCGCAGAGGAGCAGCCAGACCAGCGCATCCTTGTGATTCAGCAGAGCTAATCCGGCTGGACTCTGCAGCTTATTAAGCATTCTGTACTGGCGCATATAACCAGAACGCTCCTGTCCGCCAGCCACCCGCAACAAATATTGGCCGCCTTTCTGCGGATCAAGCATACTGTAGCCGATGGCATCCTGAAGTTCATTGCGCACACAAGATAAATTGCTGAAGCGGTGAGACTCGGTCATGGTGGCCACTTGTTTTTTTAGCCAATAATTGATGAAAGCATCCAGATGGGCATCCGGTGTCTTAATATGAATGCTCTCCTTGTGTTTGCTCCAATACGCTTCCACCCGCTGGAGTTCGCGGGCAGCGGCATGTTCATCTGTCCACAGCCGCTTTAATCCAGCGATGATCTCCAGGTTTTGAGCAGAACCGACAGCAATCCGTACTTCACGCTCTTCCCCCGCCTCCAGTGCAAAACGCTGCTCCAGCACGCCTGCTGGATTTTCCCCCTCGCATATCGTATTGCTGCAGTTCCCAGAGCGGACCACGACCGGAACCGGATCGAATCCATCCGGTCCACGGAAGCGTCGTTCACTGCATTCATAGGAATTCACGCTATAATTGGAGAACATAAACACGTAGTTGCGGCAGGCATCGTACTTGGCTTTATCCTCATATCGAATATGGTAAGGAAAGGTATGACTATAGAGCGTTTCCTGCTCTTCGTCATACCAGCATTTCACTCCCATCCCTCCCGTCTCCGGCATAAATGCCGAAAACAAGGAAAATTCCTTTTTCTCATCTGAGGAATTTTTAATCCTGCACAGCCATACTTCCATGCTTCCCTCCAGCGGCACCATTACTTTGATTTCGGCTTCACACCAAAGGTTGCGGTTCAATAGGGTGCTTGAACCAAGCGTATGAATACAGGAATAGTGGTTATACTTCACGTCCTTCTTCTTGTCCTGCCCATGCTGTGAATCATCATCTCCGCCACCGATAACGTTGGGAGACCAGATTTCTCCGGTGCCGCGATCCCGTACATAGAATAATCGGCTTCCCCTAGTGATATTTCTTTCAAAAGGTTCCAGACAAGTGCTTTCCCCCTGCAGCAATTGCGAAACTTGCGTATGGTACTCTTGATTATGCAAATAATTGTGCCAGGGAACAGGTGTATGGGGGGATGTAACAACAAACTCGCTTCCATCTTTTTGAAAATAACCGTTAGTCAGTTTAATCTCTCCTTGCTGTTTATTCAAGCTTAAGTCCATGCTTCATGCCTTCAACAAGCATCAGGAGCGCCATCGACTGGCCGTAAGGCATGGGACACAAGGGAATATCTTTGTATTCCTGAAGGGTTCGGCCCATGCCTGTTCCGTAAGAAACGCCATGAACCACACCGGCAGCATCAATCTGTCCCGCGACAGCCTGCCATGCCTTTACTCCCGTTTCCCTGTAAGTCTCAGGCAGGTAGCCTTTTCTCACTGCTTTAAGCATGCCGTAGGCAAATGCCGCTGTTGCCGATGTTTCTTTATAAGAAGACGGGTCGTCTAGCAGCGTATGCCACATGCCGTCCGCTGCCTGCAGCCGGGCCAATGTCTTCACCTGCTGCTCCAGCGCGGAGAGCAGAATCAAAGACACACCTTCAGGAAGCGATACCATCTCCAGGTAATCCACAATTCCGGCGGTGTACCAGGAGTTTCCTCTGGCCCACAGCGCTTCGGCAAAATGATGCCGGCCCGCAAAGGTCCATCCATGGAACAATAAGCCGGTTCGCCGGTCCGTCAAATATTTCAGATGGACCAGAAACTGGCGGATGCTCTCCTGAATATAGCTGTCCTCCTGCAGGATCACTCCCATCTTGGCAATAAACAGAACCGTCATATACAGCGTGTCGTCCCATAGCTCCCCTTCATTAAGCGCACCGGATACGCAGTGCTGAAAGCCGGATTCCTCCGTGCGGGGCATGTCGCTCATCACCCCTTCCGCCCAATTCTTGCAGACCTCCAGATATTGTTGATTTCCGGTTTCCTCGCAGAGAAAAGCCAAAGTCAGCAGGGGACAGCTTGTATTCACATTTCTTTCCGGAACTCCCCTGGCAATCTGGAGATCAAACCACTCTGTAAGGTAGTCCAGAATATCCTTCCGCCCCGTTTGCTTGTACAACAAATAGAGTGAGAAAAGACCGACCCCCTGGGGCCATTCCCAATTGTCCATGGATACAATACCGATGGGACAGGTTTCCTCAAGCGGGCTTTGCAGCCCTTTCATCCGGTCCATAACTTGCTGTATCTTGTCATTCGTACTTGCGAGATTCATATTAATTTCATTCCTCCTAATCTAAAAGCCGGAGCTTTATGGTCTTCAAGTTAGCAAAGCGCTGATTTCATTTCAATCATCAAGATTTTTCAAGACATCTTTCTTGAAAAAACGGTTCATAGCTTGCCATCTAGTAATAACAAAACCCAAGAACCTGACCGATGTGGCGGCAGATTCTTGGGTTTTGTCGTTAAATAAATCCCATTCCTATTAATTCCGAAATCCGGTTGGGATGATACAGTGCAAGTCCCGTCTTCATCTTTCTGAACCCTTGCTCCTCGTACCAAGAGATTGTATCAGGATGAGTATATAACACGACATTACAATTCGCCGTCTCCTCCAGGATCAAGGCGATGATCTTTTTTCCGAGACCCTGGTGATGATAAGCCTCGTCCACGGCAATATTGTAAATCGCCGCCTGGGAAATACCGTCCGACAAGGCTCTTCCGCAGCCTATAACCTTGTCTCCATCCAGTACAAATACATTCACCGCACTGTTCTCAAAGGCCTTTTCCGCCTGTGCCGGTGTAAAGTCGGTTAGACCAAAGCCATTCAGCAGGTCAGTGACTTGTGTCCAGTCGATATTATTTCTGTCTTTCCGATAGGTGTATGTCATTCTGATTCCTCTTTTAAATTGTAAATTCCGGTTCCTGATCCCGATAATAATTAGCCAAAAATTGTTTGGTGCGATCAGATTTCGGATGTGAAAATACTTCCTCCGGCGTTCCATCCTCCAGTATCACACCTTGATCAAGAAACAGCACCCTCGTAGCTACTTTACGAACAAAATTCATTTCGTGAGAAACTAGCAGCATCGTGTTCCCTTCCTCCGCCGCTTTCCTGATCGTATCCAGCACCTCACCGACCAGTTCCGGATCAAGCGCCGAGGTGGGTTCATCAAACAAGAGGATTTTTGGCTTCATGGCCAAAGCTCTGGCAATCGCCACACGCTGCTGCTGCCCACCGGACAGCTGTTTGGGGTAATGATTCATTCTGTCGGAAAGGCCCACTCTTGCAAGATGCTGGACAGCGATTTGCCGCGCTTCTTCCTTCGGGATTTTTTTGACGACAACCAAACCCTCCATCACATTCTCCAGGGCGGTCTTCTGCCGGAACAGATTGAATTGCTGAAAGACCATAGCCGTACTCTTCCGCAGCGCCAGCACATCCGCTTTGCTTTTCTTTGAGAGATCCACCAGAAGTTCATCAAGCTTGATCGTTCCTGCATCCGGCACTTCAAGCAGATTGATGGACCGCAGCAGGGTGGATTTGCCAGCGCCTGATGAACCGATTACTGCGACAACGTCCCCCTTGTGAATCGTCAAGTCAATATGATCCAGGACTATGTGTTTATGAAACGATTTCGTTAACCCGCGAATCTCAATCAAGGAGCACATCTCCTTTTCGTTTTCTCAGGCTCTTAAAGTCAATATCCAGCCGTTTCTCAAGCAAGGCAATCGCCTGCTCAATGATTATCGTCATCGCCCAGTAAATCAAGGCCAAGGAACAATAAGACTCAAAGAAACGCAGATTATTTCCGGCCAAAATTCTCGACTGCGCTGTGATCTCCACTACTGAACAGACAAAGGCGAGCGAGGTTCCCTTCATCAGCCCAATCAAGGCGTTCCCAAGCGTAGGAAGGGCTACGATAAACGCTTCAGGAAGAATAATTCGTCTTAAAACCTGCCCATAGGTCATCCCCAGCGAATGTGCCGCTTCAATCTGGCCTTTGTCAACAGACTGCAACGCAGCCCGAATAACTTCGGAGTTATACGCAGCTTCATTCAAAGACAAAGCAAGCAGCACATAGAAGATTGAGGAAATGGAATTCACGTTATAACTGGTTTCATGATAGTAATTATAATATTTCAAGATCAGCGGTATGCCGGCATAGGACAAATACAACTGAACCAGGACAGGCGTACCCCTGGTAAACGAAATGAACAGGCCACTAATCTGATACAGCACAGGAATCCTTTTCATCTTGATGATGGCCAGCAGAAGCCCCAGCAGAAGCCCTGCCAGCATGGAAATCGCCGTCAATTCCAGTGTAACCGGCAAGTACTTCAACAGTTTGGGAATCAGTGTGAAGATTAGTTTAATATCAAATATATTAGGCATAGGCGATGTCATCTATTGAATTTCCGGAGCAAAATCGCCATTCAAATATTGTTCACTCAGCTTCGAAACCGTGCCGTCCTTAATCAATTCCTGAATCCGCTGATTTACATCTTTCAGTAGCTGATCGCCATTCTTCCCCTTGCTGAGAATCAGGTAGCTGTAAGGCACACCGATCCGATCGGTATCCTCCTGTGACAGCGGAATAGCTTTCAGCTTCAATCCATACTCCTTGATGTACAACTGAAGCATGGCTGCATCAATCAGGTTGAAGTCATCCGCCCCGCTCTCTACATTTTGCAGGATGGTTGCCAGTTCGGCTTCGCTGTATTTCAGATTCACCGGAGTTTTGGCCGCTTCCTTGTTATATTTCTCCAGGGCAACCGTATAGTTTACGCTTGGACTAACTTCCGTCGTTTTCCCTTCCAGATCGGCAAAGGACTTAATATCCTCGCGGTCGTCCTTCACCGCAATCACAAACTGGTTTTTGAAGATGGGTTCGGAATAGTTGTATTTTTCTCTTCTCTCCGCATTGCTGGCAAAATTGTTGGCGCCGATTTGATAACGGTCGGAATCCAGTCCGGCAAAAATGGAAGGGAATTCGGTTTTTTCGATATTAACTTTGTATTGAGGCAACCCTTCAAAAATGGCCTTAACTACCTGAATGTCATACCCGTCAATCTCATTTTTGTCATTCACATAGGAAAAGGGCTTCGGCGCACCTCCTGTCGCCACATTAACTGTTATTTTATCGTTGTTTGCAGAACTGGAATTGCCTGATTTCTCCGTATTCTTGTCATTTCCGCAAGCCACAATCCCAGCCAGCAGCAGCGCCGCCGTTAACCCTAGTCCTAGTTTTCTCCATGTCTTCATCCTCATGTCCCCCTATGATCTAATCTTAAATTTCTGCTGTTGATCCGCACTTTTCTCTTGTCTGTTATGCGGCTCCGACCAACGACCCTCGTAATCGATCTGTTCCCAAAAACGGGTATTATAATCAATAAAAATGGTCGATTTGTCACCGTTTGATCTGGCCAGATCGCGCAGATAGGTGTTGTTCTTAAAAGCCGGGATTTCGTACAAGTCACGCGCATACCCCCAGATGTTCTTGAAATCAACAATGCGATTGCGCAGAGGACCCAGATTTCTGAAATAGTAAGTATCAAAACGGGCCAGCGTGACAAATAAACGGACATCGGAGTCGGTGACATAATCGCCGAATAAAAATCGATTCGTTTCCAGTCTCTCCTCTATGGAATCCAGGGCCGTATATAAATGATCAAAGGCATCATTGTAGGCTTCGATCGACTGAGCAAACATGGCCTTGTAAACGCCGTTGTTGACATTGTCGAACAAGAAGTCATTGTAGTTGTCTATTTCTTGTCTCAGCTCTGCCGGATATAAATCCGGTGCGCCTTCTTTATGAAACGGGGCGAATTCATGCTCGAGATAATTGGTCAGCCAGACGTAATCGTTATTGACAACTTTCCCGGTGATGACGTCGACAACAGCAGGTACTGTTGCTCTTCCTTTATAATCCGGATCGCCATTCGCATATAATTCACTTAAGAATTGCACGCCCAGCACCGGGTCCGTCTGATTCTCATCATTGACAAATTCCCAGCCCAAATTCTGTTCATGCTTGCCGTGCCCCACCAGATTTATACTGATGATACCTTCCAGCCCGAGCAATTCTCGTACGATCGAGGCGCGGTTAGACCAATGGCAACCCTTCGCCCAGATTAGACGATAACGACCTGCTTCAACCGGCAGCTTGCCCTCTCCTTCGCCGAAGGGAGTTGTGAAATGATTTTTTTGACGTACGAAAAAGCCCTTCTCATCAATCTCATGCTCAATTTCTTTCGGCCGTACACGTACGTTAGCGTTAATAGTCATGGATACTGCCTCCTCTTGTGATCATTTTTTCGGGAATATGTCCGAGTTCATTACTTGCCAAAGCGGCTTCTGTCGTGAGGTTCATTCCAGATGGATACATCGGGACCTTTAGCCAGAATCTGATTGGGATTTGCCGCATGATTGCCGAGCTGATAACCTCTTTTGATGGAATCAAAGTCTGTCGTATTTCCGAAGCCCGGGGTTTGATACAGGTCCTTTGCATAGTTCCAGATATTAGGGAAATCAATGATGCGGTTGCGGTTCGTGCGGAATACGGAATAATAAGCGGCATCAAAACGCGCCAGCGTCACATAGAAGCGGACATCCGAATCCGTGATGGAGTCGCCGAACAGGTACCTTTGCGTCGAAAGTCTCTCCTCCAACTGATCCAATCTGGCAAACAATACATCATATGCCTGTTCATACGCCGCCTGCGAGTGAGCAAAACCTGCCTTGTAAACTCCGTTATTGACTTCATGAAATAAAATGTCATTGAATTCGTCGATTTCCGCTCTTAGCTCTTGCGGATACAACTCAGGCGCGCCTTCTTTATGAAAGGGCTGGAATGCAGTTTCAAAGTAATTAGTGAGTCTAAAGTAATCATTATTCACGACCTTTTCCGTGGTGACATCGACCACCGTAGGGACCGTTGCTCTCCCGTTATACTCCGGATCGGTTTTGGCATAAATTTCCGGTAAATAACGAATTCCCAGCACAGGATCGACTCCGTCTTCATCCAAAGAAAACTCCCAACCATTCGCCGTGCGGACAGGACTTGCAGTCCCCAGACTGATGATATTCTGCAAACCCAGCAATTCACGTACAATTACCGCGCGATGCGCCCAGGGGCAAATCTTTGCCCATAATAGACGGTAGCGGCCCGCTTCAACCGGCAACTCACCAGGCCCATCGCCAAAAGGAGTGGTGAAGCGGTTCTTCTGACGGTTAAACGCTCCGTCTTTGGTGATTTCATGCGCGTCTTCATGGTTCACTATGTGTGTATCGAGGATGGTTTGGTCTTTAGCCATAAGGTGGTTCCCCTTTTCAATGGATTTCTTTTTCGGTATAGACGATGGGGATAGAGGACTTTATCACAATCTCTGGCTTTGCCGTATATCCCAGACTTTCATAGAACCCTACGGCCTGCCGCTGGCTCGTTATCACAATTTTGCGAATCCCAAGCTCTCTAATCCAGCTCTCGGCTGCCTCTATAAGCATCCGGCCATATCCCTTGTTCTGGAAATCAGGAATGACGCCTACTCTTTCAATCTTGGCATACTCCTTATGAATCAGATTAATGCGGGCAGTCGCAACAGCCGTCTCATTCTCTTCCAGCAAAAGATAATTGTATTGCCCGCCATAAATCTCATCAAACTCTAATTGCTTGGGAATTCCTTGTCCTTGAACAAAAGTTCTGATTCTTACCTCATAGACACCGGCTAATTGCCACACTGAATCTACCCTGTATATTTTCGTCATGCTAGTCCCCTCTGCAATTGGACAAGTAATCTATAAGCTGCTCCCAACGCTTGAACACCCCGGGCAATTTCCTGCTCATTGCAATAGCTGAAGCAGAGACGAAGGAAGGGATTTGGAGCTTGGTTTTTCGTAAAAAATTGCTCACCGGGTACAACAAGAACGCCCTGTTCCCGTGCTAAACGCACGATTTCCAGAGCATCGATACCCTCCTTAAAGGATAGCCAGAGAAAAAATCCGCCCTCCGGCAGGTGGAAGGTGACAGCTTCTCCAAGCTCCGCCTTCACACACTCTGCCATGAAATCCCGCCTTGCCCGGTAACAGGCCGTCAGCCTGGAGATTTGCGCATCATAGTCATAGGTTTGCAGCAACTGGCCTACAATCTCAAGGGTAAACGGGGTTGGCGGGCTATTAATGGTAAGGACTCGCATACGCTCGGCCACCTTAAGCGGGGCGATAACTGTGCCCAGGCGCAGTCCGGGGCCGAGTGTCTTAGAGAACGTGCTCACGTAGATCACCCGTTCCGGTGCAAAAGAATAGATGGACGGCAAATCATACCCTTCATAACGCAATTCTCCATACGCATCATCTTCCAGAATATATAGATTGTAGGTCTGTGCAAGAGCCGCAAGCCGCACCCTTCTTTCAACAGGAAGGGTCGTTCCCGTCGGATTCTGAAAATTCGGAATGACATAAATCAGTTTCGGAAGGACTCCGCCCGCCGCCACAATAGATCTCAGCCGTTCTTCCACTTGCCCGACATCCAGTCCTTGTTCATCCATCGGCAAACCGACCGTCTGTGCCCCCACATGGCGGAACATGTCGAGTGCATTGAAGAAGCTTGGCGCTTCCGTCCATACCGTATCTCCGGAATTGAGCAATACCCGGGCTGCCAGCTCAATGCCCTGACCTGCTCCGTATACCGCCAGATAGTTCTCCTCCTCCGCCTCAATGCCGAATTTCCGCAAGCGGTTCAACTGCCAATTCCGCACCTGCGATACTCCTTCTCCTCCGGTATAGTGCAAGGCATCCACACCTGCGTATATCAGGGATTGGGCTGCTGCGTGGTTCAGCGCTTCAATCGGCAGCAGCTCGGTGGCTGGAAATCCAAAGGACAGATTTACGCTGCCCTCACTTGCCGCCGCCCCTCTTCCAACAGACCGCACAACAATATTCCGGTTAAACTCGTATTCCGCTTCATTAACATTCACTACAGCTCCCCCTGTTTAGATGGAATAAGTCCGGGCCGATGGTACTTCTTCGTCCATCGCCCCCATTACATGCTTCAGAATCAAATTCTCGTAGTGGGCAAACCCGGAGTCACGCACACGCGGACGACCTAGCTCTATCTTCTCGTCGAGCGTAATCTCCCCTTCCTTGATAAGCAGCACCCGGTTTGCGAGAGCAACGGCTTCACTAACATCATGGGTAACCAGAAGAACGGTGAAGCCCTGCTCCGCCCAAAGCCGTTCAATCAGCTTCTGCATTTCAAGCCTTGTTAGCGCATCGAGCGCACCGAACGGCTCATCCAGCAGCAGCAGACGGGGATGACCCGCAATAGCTCTCGCCAAGGACACGCGTTGTTGCTGCCCGCCCGACAACACACTCGGCCATTCTCCGGACCGTTCTTCGAGCCCAACAAGTCGCAGGGCTTCCTGTGCTTTCATGCGGTCCCGGCCCGGAGCACCCATCCGAACATTCTCAATGACTCTCTTCCAAGGCAGCAATCGGGATTCCTGAAAGAGCACTCTCGCTTCCGGATGAATCCCAGCCACGGGAACACCACCCAGCTCAACCGTTCCAGAAGAGGGCTGTTCCAGCCCGGCGAGCAAACGGAGCAACGTGCTTTTGCCGCAGCCGCTTTTGCCCACAACCGCAATGAATTCACCGGGCCCCACCGTCACATTGATCTTTTTAAGCACTGTGCTGTTTCCGAATGATTTCTCCAGGCCCTGCGTCTGCAGAGTGAAGCCCCATTGCGATTTCTCCATTCTATAACTCCCCTATCCTTTTTCCGCGAAATTAGGATGCCAACGCAGCCAGCTTTTCTCCAGAAGCTTTGCCAAACTGTCCGACAGCTTGCCAAGTATGGCATACAGTAAAATGCTGAGTACGATGATATCCATCCGCATGTACTCCCGAGCATTCATCGCCATATACCCTATGCCTGAATCTGCGGCTACCGTTTCAGCCACAATCAGCGTCAGCCACATGATGCCAAGCGATTGCCGGATTCCAACCAGAATGGCAGGCAAGGCTCCCGGCAGGATGACATGTCCATACAGTGAAGCTCCCCGGTAGCCATAAACCTTGCCCATTTCCACTAGCTTGGGATCGACAGAGCGGATACCATGAAATGTATTCAAATAAATGGGGAAGAACACCCCGAGCGAAACCAGAACCAATTTGGTTTCTTCTCCAATGCCGAACCATAAGATCGCAATAGGTATCAAGGCCAGATGGGGAATATTGCGCACCATTTGAATTGTTGTATCGAGTAACAGCTCCGCTCTAGCCCAGACTCCATTAAATAACCCAAGCAGGAACCCGATCGTTCCTCCGACCAGAAAACCCAGAACGGCACGTCTTGTGCTAATGGCCACATTATCGAGCAGTTCCCCACTCCTCATCAGATCGATCGCTGCCCGTCCGACTTCAATCGGCTTAGGCAGGATATTCCCGGCCACGATGCCGGATGTGGTAAAAACCTGCCAAAACACGAGGAAGAGCGCGGGCAGCGCCCAGGGCATTACCGCCCGCAGGAGCCTTTTCCCATTTCTATCGTTCATGCTCCCTCCACCTTTAGGCTATTTGTTTGCCAGAATAGCGTTAATATCGTCGTCAAAAGCATGGCTCCAAACCGCAGACACATCAATCTTGCCCGGCAGCAATCCCAAATCCGTCAAAGTGTTGGCAATATCCTGCTGTGAAGTGATAGCCTGTTCTGAAATCGTCTCCAGTGCCAGTGGCCGCTGCTTGTCCCCGTTAACCAGAGTATCCAGCACTTCATTCTGTTTTTGATTCGTATTCTTTGCCGTGATCTCCGCCCATGGCTCCTGGTTATTCTGGGTCCATGTATAATACTTGGTTAACCGCTCCAGGAAATCAGCTAACGCGGCATGTTTGGCCGGATCCTCAATCGATTGCGTGTTGACGCTGATCGGAAAATTCCCGGATAAAATATCCTTTGCGCTGGCCAGGGTCGTTGCCCCATTCTGATGTGCCGCGATAATAGAGTTGCCGTAGCTGGCCAGCGCGTCCACCTTGCCGCCCACCAATGCGCTCAACCCTTCCGCTGTGGTCAGCTTGACCGGCTCGATATCCTTCCAGGTCAGACCTGCGCCTTCAAGCATTTTGACCAGGAAGTATTGGGCAGTCGTGTTCTGTACATAGGCAACCTTTTTGCCCTTCAGCTCTGCTACGGATTTGACCTTTGAATCCTCGGGTACAACCAGTTCCTGATTCAGCGTATTCCACCGTTGAACCCCGATCACATTAAAATTGCCCTGATTGGCAGCTTGGGAAGCGAAGATTGGCGGTATTTCACTAGTTATAGCAAAATCAAGCTGGTTCGCAGCAATAGCCTCAAGCTCCAGATTTCCGCCTTGGAAGACGCTAAACGCTACTTTGTATGGCGTATCCAGTAACCCTGCCGCTCGGAATCCTTCCTCCCACTCTGACCAGCCCACTTGACCGATTCGCAGCGTAACCCCGCTAAGATCAGCAGCAGGTGACGCAGTGGCTGCCGCTGAGGCCGCCGGGGCAGTACTTGGTTCAACTGAAGGTGAAGCAGTGGTCTCAGTGCCCGAATTTCCCGCATTGCCACAGCCTCCCGCGAGGAGCGCCAAGGCGATTAACGGGACAAACAAGAGCGTGCTTTTTATTCCATCTGTTCTCATGATTTTCATGTTTATAATTACCACCCTTATATTGAAATGTTGATTCCATCCATCTTTATTGACTAATGACTCTGTTAGAGGAATCGGTACCCTTCAGTGCTTGATGCCCCGCTTCATCCGCAGCCCTAATTGCCTTCTTCACGCTGTCGCTGTCATACGGAAAGCTAAAGCCTCCCGCCGCTGGAACAATTTCGGTACCAGCGGCGATACGGCTCTGCTGCGGTTCAGCAGTAATACCAAGCGCCTCAAGTGTAACGGGGAGATCGAACCGGAGGAGCGTGCGGATTAGTTCGTCAATGTTCTCCCGACCCTCGAGCAGCGATTGGGCAATCAGGCAAAAACCAACCTTTTCTCCGTGCAAGGATACATGCGCCTCCTTGAGATGCGTCAGGCTGTCATGAATAGCATGGGCGACCAGCGCGCGCTTTTCTCCCCCGCCCACCGTACCCGCCAGTCCTGTCAGCACAATAATGGCATCGACCACTTCCTTGAACGCTTCTGCAGGGATTCCCGTCTCTGCCTGACGATAAGCTTCATCCCCGCTGCGTTCGATAATCTCAAGAGCCAGCTTGGCGGGATGCAGACTCAGTAAGATATCCAGTCCGCCCGCACCTTCCTGCAAATTCAGAGCAACTTCATACCATTTCGCCAGGGTATCCCCAATGCCTGAAGCCAAATAACGTTTGGGTGCTTTTGCCAGAACAGCGGTATCGGCAACAACGACACGGGGAGAGGCCTTCAGAAACAGTGCGCCATCTGCTCTGCCTTCATCATCGTGCAATATCGTCAAGGCCGACCATGCGGCACAGGTAGCTGCGATTGTAGGAACCGTAACTACAGGAATATTCAGTCGATCGCCAACCGCCTTCACCAAATCCAGCACCTTGCCACCGCCGACTCCCACTATAAAATCAGGAGGGGCTGCAGACAGCTTGACTGCATAATTCTCGATATTAGCCAGAGTAACCTCACCTGTATTGACTTCAACAATTACTTCGACTCCTTCGGCCTCAAGACTGGCTTCAAGCACTGTTCTTACATGCTTCAGAGCTGTCTCACCGCCGATAACGTATGCGTTGTGGCCATATTGACGGGTTAAGGTTCCCAAACGCTGCAGAGCGCCCGGCTCGTTCACATATATTTCAGGTGATTTAAATGTCAGCATGTTTTCCCTTCCTTTCAGCTATGACGCCCGTGAGGGGTGTTCCATTGGCTCAAATCCGGTCCTTTGGGCAATATCCGATAAGGATTGGACCCTTCAGCGGTCAAAAGTATGGATAAATGGTAATGCTTTTTGATGGCTTCAAAATCAGTCGTATCTCCAAAGCCCGGAGTCTGGTATAGATCTCTGGCATAGGCCCAGAGATGACGATAATCGAATATCCGCTGCCGGTTCGCGCGAAACGCGGTGAAATAGGCGATATCGAAACGGGCCAGTGTGGTATAGAGGCGAACATCCGCATCAGTCAACTGATCTCCGAACAAATAACGACTTGCAGAAAGACGGTCTTCCAATTCATCCAATCGTGCGAACAAAGTATTATAGGCTTGCTCATAGGCTTCTTGCGAGCGGGCAAAACCAGCCTTGTATACACCGTTATTCACATCATGAAAGATCCGCTCGTTCAGTTCATCGATCTCGGCACGCAAATGGTTGGGATACAAGTCCGGTGCGTTCTGCTTATGCAACGGAGCCCATGCGGTCTCCAAGTGATTGGTCAGCTTAAAATAATCGTTTTGGACTACCTTCCCTGTGGCGATTTCCACGACCGCCGGAACCGTAGGCCGTCCAAGATAACCTGAATCGGCTGTCAAATAGGCTTCACTCAAATAGCGGATGCCCAGAACCGGGTCCTTTCCGCCCTCATCCAGCGTAAAAGCCCAGTCTGTATGCGGAAGAGCGGGCCGCAGCGGGTCCACTGTGCCCAGACTGATGGCCTCTTCGAGTCCCAGCAGGCGCCGCACAATGACCGCACGGTGCGCCCAAGGACAGGCAGCGGACCAGATCAGCCGGTAACGTCCCTTTTCCACTGGAAGTTCTTCAGGTTCACTGCCAAATGAAGCAGAGAAACGGTTGGACTGCCTTACAAATGAACCGTTTGTAGCAATTTCTGCCGGAGATGCCTGGACTTTATTGTTCATCTGGAATAACCTCCTTTTAAATGTGCCCGCCCATGGGGAGTTTCCCAGTCCCGCGCTTCAGGGCCGAGCGGATAAATGCCGTACGGATTGCCCGCAAATCCTCTTAAGTGGGGGGAAGCATGATAACTGCTGCGTATCGCCGCCAAATCCGTTGTATCGCCAAACCCGGGAATTTGGTACAGATCCCGCGCATACCCCCACAGGTTGGGAAAGTCGGTCAAGCGGTTCCGATTAGTGTTAAACACTGAATAATATGCCGCGTCAAATCGAGCCAGGGTAGTATACAGTCGAACATCAGAGTCCGTAATGAAATCGCCGAAGAGATAACGGCTGCGCGCAAGCCGCTGTTCCAGCTCGTCCAATCGAGCGAAAAGCGCATCGAATGCCTGTTCATAGGCTGCCTGCGAATGGGCAAATCCCGCTTTATATACCCCGCTGTTGATATCCGTGAATATAATGTCATTCAGCGCGTCAATTTCGCTACGAAGCCGCTGCGGATAAAGATCGGGGGCTCCCTCCTTGTGAAAAGGGGACCATACGGTTTCAAGGTAGTTTGTCAGCCGGAAATAATCGCTGTTGGCACCCCGCCCAGTCACCACATCCACCACAATCGGTACTGTGGGGCGACCTTTGTACCCGGGGTCCTCTGCATCGTAAATTTCCTTGATGTAACGAATGCCAAGCACAGGATCAACACCGCCTTTATCCAGCGAGAATTCCCAGCCGTATTCCGTGCGGAAATGGCTGGCTGTACCCAGGCTGATCACTTCTTCCAGCCCTAGCAGCCTGCGGACAATAACTGCACGGTGGGCATAAGGACAGGCCTTCATCCAGAGCAGCCGGTATCGTCCGGCCTCCGGCCGGTGTTCACCCGCTCTATAGCCAAACGGGATAGTAAATAGATTAGCTTGCGGGACGAAGGAACCATCGGCTTTCAGTTCCGCCGCAAATACGGGATGCTTCTTATCCACACTCATGACCATACCTCCCTGGAAATATCCACGATATAACGAAGCTTGCGCCATTGCTCTTCTTCCGTGAGCAGGTTGCCTTCCTCAGTGGAGGAGAACCCGCACTGCGGGCTGATGGCAAGCTGATCCAGCGGAACATAGTGAGAAGCCTCCTCGATCTGCCGAAGGATGAGTGATCTGTCTTCAAGCTCACCGGATTTGGAAGTGAACAGTCCCAGCACCACCCGCTTATTCCCGTGCTCCAAATGGCGCAGAGGCGCAAAATCTCCGGCCCGTTCACTGTCATATTCCAGGAAATACCCGTCGACATGTTCTCTTCCAAGCAGTGCCGGAGCTACCGGCTCATATCCGCCGGAATATGCCCAGGACGATTTGTAATTGCCCCGGCACACATGGGTGGTCACAATAAGATCGTCCGGTTTGTTTTGCAGCGTCTTGTTGACGGTCTCGACGGCAAATTCAATCATCTCTTCACGGGTATACTCGCTGTTCGTATTCCGTCCATCCGGCCACAGCTCACGGGCCGCCAAAGATGCCCAATGCACATCGTCCAGCTGCAAGTAACGGCAGCCTGCATCGTAAAAGGCCTGGACAGCTTCCTGGTAAGCCAAGGCGACATCGTTTGCATAATCACGGAAATCCGGATAAATTTCTTTATTGCGCATTTCTTCATGCAGCAGCTCATGCAGCAGTTGGTTCGGACTGGGGATGGTCTGTTTGGCCACAACACCGTATTCATCCGCCAGCGATTTCAAAAACCTAAAATCCTCCAGAAAGGGATGGCCCACGTCAAAGCGGATTTTTCCAACATTGCGGATATCGTAAGCAGGGATACTGCTATCCCTGTCTTTAAAAGTGTATCGCGCTGCCTTTCGCGGAGAGAAGCCTTCGAATCCCTCAAGCTGCTCCAGAAAATCGTAATGCCAGTATGCGCGGCGGAATTCCCCGTCAGTCACCCCACGGATTCCGGCTTCCACCTGCTTCTGCACGATAAGCTGAATTTCTTCGTTCTCCACACGGCGAAGCTCCTCCTTGCCGATGATGCCATTTGCATACCGGCTTCTTGTCTCCCGCAGCCGGAGCGGGCGCAAAAGGCTTCCCACATGATCCGCTCTAAAAGGGGCATTTGCATTTTGTGTTTCTTTTATTCTTGCAATCACTTTTGTCATCTCCTCAACCTTGGTTCAGATGCAGCATATATACTCTCAGTCACGCCTTATCTTCCTATATCTCACTAATCTCATCGGTTTATGTGATTATAGAATGATTGTAAATATACTTATAGTAAAAACCGGAACCTTCGTTCACACTTTCGTTGCTTGACTTCAACGCCAAGACTCGTTTTAATGTGATTATCTCTTTCAATACTTATAATTCACATTGGCTAAATAGGATTTGAGAGAAAAGGGGGATTATCCTTGAATGTGCAAACAAGACCATCCATGCTCTACAGGCCCTTCCAGCCCACTTTCGAGAAGATGCTGTATTCCTATTCCGAATATAAGCCTTCTCTGTCCGCTCCCTTCGGCGACGGCATTCAATTTTATGGATTTTATATGGATGACTTAAACGTCAACCAAATGTTCGTCATCCCGGAAGGCTGCATGAGTCTCGTGATTTGCTGCAATCGAGATCGCCCGTCCGCCAATATATGCGGGACTTTGTATAAAGGCAGACAGGGACTTTTTGTCCGTTCAGAGTGCGAGTACTTTGTTATTCGTTTTCTGCCAGGCTACGCGGAGCACTTCTTTCGGTATCCCATAGGTGAATTTAGCGAATTGGAGATTCCGGTGGAGGACGTTCTCCCTAATGCGGCGGAATTGCTGGAGCGGGTGGTGGAGAAGAATACTTTTCATGAACGTGTCCAAGCATTTGAGGAATTCTATGGAGCTTATATACGGAACCGGCTTGAAATCCCCCGCCTTATTGAATATTTGACCGATCAAATTATCAGTAGCCATGGCACGTTGCATGTTAACGATTTATCACAGGATACAGGGTATTCCAGCCGTTATTTAATCAAAGCTTTTGAGAGGTATATCGGAGCTTCCCCGAAGCTGTTTAGCCGCATTATCCGCTTCCAGCATGTGCTGGAATCTTTGGAGAATACGTGTTACAAAGAAACACTGGAGCAAATCTTCGAACTTGGTTATTTCGATCAGAACCACTTTATTAAAGAGTTCAAGGAATTTAGCCTAACAACTCCCAAAAAGTATACAATTCAAGGAACTACAGGAAATCTTTTTAACGAAGCTTTTAAGGATGGACAAAATGGAATTAGTGTAGTGGTAAATCCAAAAAAGACGGCATTTCATTCGAAAAACTCAGAATGAATGCCGTCTTTTTTGGATGTGCTCACTTCCTGCTATCTGTGAAGACCAGGTTTTTCAGTGGTCTCCTTGAGGATGGTACTTGTCTTTGGTAATTCTGGCCTAGGCCGTGTTAATCTGCCAGATTCAGCTCTGGAGCAAACCGAAGCTGAATCTGGTCTTGCCGCTGTCCGTTCCGGTACAGAATCCACTGCCCGATGTCGTTATGATTGTGGCTCTCATCGTTATGCCCGCCCTTGGCGGCGATGAACAATCATTTTAGGAAGATTTTGATATCTTCATCAAGCCGAGCAGTAAGCAATTACGCAAAGCAGCACTTCTCCAATAGCAGAAGAAGCCTGCATGACACATATCTTGTAATCTTTCATGACTGGTCTTACCAATAACGTCTCCACTCTTTAAGCACCCGCATCAATGCCTCACAGTAGAAATAATCCCCCCAGATAGTACACTCATCAATCCCCCATCCCCTCGGTTTGTTATAGACACCATGCTGCAGAATACCGTTTGAATAGGGATGGTCCTTCGTTGTATACCCCTCTGCGAGTGCGGCCAGCATCTCTAAAGCAGCTTCTCTGTATCCTGTTTTGCCCGGATCTTCAGCCGGCAATTGTTCCGACAGCTCCAAAAGGCCACAGACCGCAATAGCAGCAGCTGAGCTGTCTTTCTCTTGACCGTCGCTATCCGAGAATATCAAATCCCAATAGACGATGCCGTCTGCAGGCCGTCTTGCCAGAAAATAGTCGGCCAGTTGCCTGGCTGCGCTAAGAAGCGATTGATCACCTGTGAGCGCATAGCTAAGCGCGAAACCGTATATGCCCCATGCCTGACCTCGGGCCCAGCAGGAATCATCGGCATATCCCTGGTGAGTGTTGCCGTACAGCGGCTTGCCCGTTTCCGGGTCCATATAGTAGGTATGAAAGGAGGTATGGTCAGGGCGGACCAGATATTGGGCCGATTGCAGTGCATGTCTGTAGGCCATCGATGCATAACGGCTGTCCCCGGTTTCTTCTGCAGCCCAGTGAAGCAGCGGAAGATTTAACAGGCAGTCAATGATCATTCTGCCGCGCTGCTCCGGATCATTCAGATCGCCCCAAGCTTGAATGATGCCCGCCTCCGGAAAGTAACGGCCCGCCAGCAATCCAGCTGCTTCCAGAGCCATCCCTCTGGCCGCCGGATTACCGGTAATCCGGTAAGCGGCCACAGCGGACAGGCTGTATAGGAAGCCTAAATCATGCGTATCAACCGCGATCCGCTCCTCCACCCGCCGGTGGTAGCTGACAAGCTGTCTTTCTGCCGCCTGCTGGTATTTGCTGTCTCCCGTCCATTCATATGCCAGCCAGACCATACCGGTCCAGAAGCTGGCCGTCCAGTCGGTATTCTCTACCGCGGGATAAAGCAAATTATAGCTTGAGGATGCAGGGAACAAATCCGTAAACACGGGCAAATTCCGGTCAATTCGATCCATCGCAAACTTCAACGCCTGTTCAAAGAATTGCCGCCTTTCATCATTGAGTTCAACCGGAACGTTATGCATGGCTTCCTAACCTCCTATTTTAGTTATGCTTTTTGCGGAGCGTAAGTCCGATTGTTTGTTGGCTGCCGCTCAAATTAAACCTGAGGAAGGCCAGCTTATCCTTGATCAGCTTGACCTCCGCTTCTCCCGTACAAGCGCTGGCTTCATAACCGGTCAGGTCATCCCAATAGACTAATCCGAACGGTATCGCCTTCCCGCTGCCGACTTCAAATTCCAGCTCAATCTCTGCCTCCGTCTTCAGGTATTTCGTCACAAAAACCGGAGGAATGTCTTCCGTGAAATCGCCTTGCATATTCTGCTTGCCTGTATAATTCCGAAGAAGCCGGGGCCTGCATTCCCCCTCCACGAAGGACAGCTGGCATTCTTTGTCGTAGTAGAGAAAGGTTTCCGGCCAAGGGCCAAAGCCAACCCCGCCCAAAGTCATTGTGTATTCGTTGATCTCAGGCCGTACCGGACAATCATGGGTCAGCATATAGGATGGTGCCGTATATTCATTCTGTTCTTTATACAGCCGCACTGCATGGGGCAAAGTCGTCAGTGTGACAGGATAGCCGGTAATATATTCGAAAAAGAGGTCGAGCATACCTGCGCATTCCTCCACATGGGACGCCGGAAAAACAGTGAATCTGTCGGTGAACTCCATCTCGTGGCCTTCCTGCTGCTGAAGGAAAAACACCTGCCCGTTATGGTCCGTATTGAACAAATATTCATCGAAAAGATGCTTCCAGTAGTCGATATTCTCCCCCGTACACAGACCAGCGCGGAGCACATCGTTGGGGTCCGTGGAATAGATGACCGGGCTGCCGGTGTGGTAGGTGGGGTGAAGGTCACGGGCAGTCCACTCGCAGGCCACCACCTGGCCCCGGCCGGGATGCGGCACCTTGAAGCTGCCGCTGTCCACATACCAGGAACCCCAGGGAATTCCCTTATGGGTGATGCCGTCCCACCAGAATTGCTCGTAGCAGTATCCCCACATGCCTTCAAAATCCAGCTCCTCCAGCACTTCAATCACTTCATTGTAAATCTTCCCCCTGGCGGCAACCTTGGTTGTGGCCCATGGGAAAGCCGCTTGCAGCAGCGACCAATCCTCCTCCAGCCGCCGCTTCAGCACCTCCTTGGATGAGCCGGCCTCCTCTTCGAAAAAGGGGCATTGCAGGATGACATCGTCGCCGTAGGCAGCGTGCCACTCCCCGATCTGCTCGCGCAGGACCGGGATGGAGCCCCGGTTGACTATCCAGGTCACCGGGATGGAATATTTATGCGCAAGCTTCGCGGTCAACTCAATGCCATCCAGGGCCACTCCCTTGCCCCAGTCTGTATCGTAATGGGCCGCATAACTGACAAAGGTATAGATAAGACGTTCCGGTATCAATACAATCCCTCCGATATTCATAGTTTGTTATCTGTCGTCGTTGCCCATCGGAAACCGGAGGGTAACGGTCGTAAGTTTGTAAGGCTCGCTTTCCAACTCCATGGCCGCCTTGTCCCCGTAATGCAGGCGGAGCCGGGTGTGGACATTCCTCAGAGCATAGCCGCCATTCTCCTGCCCGCCCATGGAGGCAAGCCCCGCTTCCACGGTCTCCTTGTCGAATCCCTTGCCGTTGTCCTCCACCCGGCAGACGATGAATGTCCCTTTCCGGTACACGCGGATCACAATTCGGCCCGTGTAGTCCTCGCTCTGGAACCCGTGGAGAATGGAATTTTCTACCAGGGGCTGGAGCATAATTTTCAGCAGGGGCTGTTCTTCCAGCCCTTCCTCCACTGTGATCTCATAGGTAAACAGGTCCTCATAGCACTGCTGCTGCAGACTTAAATAGCGGCTGACATGATCCGCCTCCTTGGCCACCGTGGTCAGATCATGGCCGTTGTTCAGTCCAAGCCGGAAGAGCTGGGACAGGGAGACGATCATCTCCTTTACATCGTCCTGCTTGCGGGATTCTGATTTCCACAGAATCGTGTTCAAGGTGTTATAGAGAAAATGGGGGTCGATCTGGGCCTGCAGCGCCTTGACCTCCGACTTGCGTTTCTGCTTCTCCGCATCGGTGACATCCTGGATGAGCAGTTCGATTTTTTTCAGCA
>LIDZ01000166.1_pt1 | contig 99434 bp, 87 predicted proteins | sample 644651 | NCBI WGS metagenome assembly LIDZ01 (sample SAMN03856242, study PRJNA289617) | food metagenome | isolation source: wine grapes on drying loft during traditional withering process | host: Vitis vinifera cv. Corvina | place: Italy: Gargagnago di S. Ambrogio di Valpolicella | collected 2014-01
ATGGATTCAAAAGTGGCAAGAGAATTCATTAAAGAAACATTAATATCTATGTGTAAAAATGGAGCTTCTATTATTCGTTTAGATGCTTTTGCATATGCAATAAAAAAACCAGGAACTAGTTGTTTCTTTATTGAACCAGAGATGTGGGATTTACTTTATGAAATCCAAGATATAGTAAGTGAATATGGTTTTGATATATTACCTGAAATTCACGAACATTATACAATACAGCATAAGATTTCAGAAAAGGGATTTTGGATTTATGATTTTGCATTACCAGTTTTAGTTTTACATGCACTATATTCAGGTAAAGGTGAAAATCTAAAGAGATGGCTTGATATGAGTCCAATGAAGCAATTTACCACATTAGATACACATGATGGTATCGGTATTGTTGATGTAAAAGATTTAATGACTGATGAAGAAATTGATGAAACAAAAGAAGCCATGTTTACAAAAGGTGCAAATGTTAATAAGATATACAATACAGCAGCATATAATAATTTAGATATATATCAAGTTAATTGTACTTATTATTCTGCACTTGGAAATAATGATAAAGCTTATTTATTAGCTCGTGCAATTCAATTTTTTGCTCCTGGAATACCACAAGTTTATTATGTAGGAATGCTTGCAGGTAAAAATGATATTAAATTAATAGAAGAAACTAAAAATGGTAGAGATATTAATCGTCACTATTATTCTAAAGAGGAAATTAAAGAAAACTTTAAAAATAGAAAAATAGTAAGTGATATTAGGGATTTAATGAAATTACGTAATACTAATGAAGCCTTTGGATTAGATGGTGAATGCATTACTGAAGTTAGTGGTAATGAACTTATAATCACTAGAAAATGTGGAGAGAATACTGCAATGTTAAAGGCTAATTTAAACACACATGACTTTACTATTGAATTATAATTAAAATTTTTAAACATATGAAAGAAAATGACAAGTCAAAGATGCAAGGTATATTTTGCGTCAGACAAGTAATAATGATACAACAGAGTATCATATTTATTAGCTGTTTTTTTTAGATATCTTAAATAAATTTTGAAGGAAAAGTAAATATACTAATTATGAATTCAGAAGAAATTTTTCTCTATAATTTTTAGGACTGTCTCCTTTGACCTTTTTGAATATTTTAGAAAATGTTAATGGGTCAGAATATCCTATAGATCTAGCTACAACCTTAATTGATAAGTCTGTATTTTGTAAAAGAGTACAGGCTTTATCTATTTTATAATTCACTAAAAACTCCTGAGGTGAAATATTAATATTTTTCTTAAATATATGAGTAAGATAACTCCTATTTATTCCTATATAGTTAGCAATATCATTAATTTTTATATTGTTAGGATAATAATTTTCTATGAATTCTATAGATTTTTCTAAATATAATTCAGCGCTCTTATAAGCCTTTTTATTAAAAACATCTTTTCTAGTTTCAACTAATTTTGACATAAAAAAGTATAAAAGTCCTTCAAGCTTTAATTGATTAGAATAATCCATTTTATTTAATTTAAGCATTTCAGAAATATATTCTTTAAATGTGTCATCTTTTGAATATTCAAATATAGGATTTTCTTCATTAAGATTTGCATAGTTTAAATAAGTTTCAGCTTTAACGCCATTAAATCCAATCCACATATAACTCCAAGGATTATCTTTATCAGCTTCATAATAAGTAACAGTACCTGGGCAAATTAGGAATCCTTGATTCTCTTTTATTTTGTATGTTTTATCGTTAACAGTATAAGAGCCTTCTCCGCTGATTATATAGTGAATTAAGTACTGAGTTCTAACTGCTGGTCCATATGAATAACAAGGAAGACAATTTTCTGTTCCACAATAACATAAAAACAGATCTACGGATTGTTTTTTTTGAGGTTCAAGGTATTTAACTTTATAATCTTCAACATATTTAAAATCCACAGTAATTTAACACTCCTTTATCCTTTAAGCAGTATGTATATAAACGTATAGATAACAATATAAACTCTTCAATAAATAAAATAGCAATATTATTTGATATTTATAGGTAAAAATCAAAATTCAAACATGACATTTTTACATGAGCAACATACATAACACCATATAATTTATTATTATATCAGATTATAATGAATACATACATAAGGTTAATATAAGAATAAGATTTTTATGTCAAAATAGATAGTAGTATTAAAATTATTTTTAAAGACAATAATATTTATGCAAACATTAAAAAAAATAAGTTGCACTTAGAATTTTTATATAAAAATAGATTAAATGGAGGAATTGATAATGGCAATTAATTATGAAAGAAATATAAAAACATTTCATCTTAGAACAAAAAAAACAAGTTATATACTAAAGGTATTGGAAAGTAATCATTTATCTCATTTATATTGGGGAAAAAAGATAAATACTAATAATTTAGATTATCTTATAGAAGAAAATTTATGGGGAAGCTTTCTTACGAATACAGATAATATAGAAACATTTCAGTTAGAAGCAACTATGCAAGAATATCCGGGATATGGGAGTACAGATTTACGTTCACCAGCTATTGAACTTCAGTTTGAAGATGGTAGTACAACAACTGACTTAAGATATGATGGATATAAGATTTATAAAGGAAAACCTTCTCTTGAGGGATTACCATCAACATATGTTGAAAATGATGAAGAAGCAGAAACTTTAGAAATATATTTAAGGGATGAACTAAAAAATGTAAAAGTAATTTTAACATATAATGTGTTTGAAGATTTTGATGCAATAACAAAATCAGTTAAGATAATAAATGAAAGTGAAGAACATGTAAATATATTAAGAGCTTTAAGTGCTAATGTAGATTTTAAGGAAGATGATTTTGATTTTATACATTTATCTGGTGCATGGGCAAGAGAAAGACATGTTGTTAGAACAAGTCTTAGATCTGGAATTCAATCAATAGAAAGCAGAAGAGGGTCAAGTAGTCATGCTCAAAATCCTTTTATGGCACTCGCAAGAAAGGGATCAAATGAACAAAATGGAGATGTATATGGATTTAGTTTAGTTTATAGTGGAAACTTTCTAGCTGGTGTTGAAGTAGATATGTATAGTAAAGCTAGAGCACAAATTGGAATAAATCCATTTGATTTTAAGTGGTTATTAGAAAAGGGAGAAGAATTCCAAGCTCCAGAAGCAGTACTAGTATATTCACCTAATGGATTAACAGGAATGTCTCATATCTACAATAATTTATATGGAAAGCGTTTATGTAGAGGAAAATATAGAGATAAAGCACGCCCAATACTTATAAATAATTGGGAAGCTACGTACTTTGATTTTAATGAAACAAATATAAAGGGAATTGCAAAGGAAGCAAGTAACCTCGGAATAGAACTATTTGTTCTTGATGATGGATGGTTTGGCAAGAGAGATGATGATACTACATCCCTTGGAGACTGGTTTGTCAACGAAGAAAAAATAAAAGGTGGACTTGGAAAATTATCTAAAGAAATAAATGATATGGGATTACAATTTGGACTTTGGTTTGAACCAGAAATGGTATCTCCGAGTAGTGAATTATATAGAAATCATCCAGATTGGTGTATACATGTACCGGGAAGGACTAGATCAACAGCAAGAGGGCAACTTATATTAGATTTATCAAGAGAAGAAGTATGTGATTATATAATAAAATCAGTAAGTGATGTTTTAGAAAATGCTTCAATCTCATATGTAAAATGGGATATGAATAGAAATATGAGTGAAATAGGTTCACTTGGATTGCCACCTAAGAGACAAAGAGAAACAGCACATAGGTATATGCTAGGTTTATATAGAATTCTTGAAGAAATAACAACAAGATTTCCTGAAGTATTATTTGAAAGTTGCTCTGGTGGTGGTGGCAGATTTGATCCAGGAATGCTTTATTACATGCCACAAACATGGACAAGCGATGATACAGATGCAATAGAAAGATTAAAAATCCAATTTGGAACATCTCTAGTTTATCCAAGTGCATCTATGGGATGCCATGTATCAGCAGTGCCAAATCACCAAGTTGATAGAATTACTCCTATTGAGACTAGAGGAGTAGTGGCTATGGCAGGGAATTTTGGTTATGAGCTCGATATTACAAAATTAACAGAAGAAGAAAAAGATGCAATAAAAGAGCAAGTTAAGTTATACAAAGAAATAAGAGAAACAGTTCAATTTGGAGATACGTTTAGATTGTTAAGTCCATTTGAAAGTAATGAAGTTGCATGGATGAATATTTCTAAGGATAAATGTGAAATTGTTGTAAGTTATGTTAAACAATATGCAGAACCTAATAAATGGAATAAACCGTTGAAGTTAATAGGAATAAAAGATGATGATAAATATGAAGTAGTTGGTGAAAATATGGTTTTAGGTGGAGATGAATTAATGAATATTGGATTGATTATACCTGAACTTAAAGGTGATTATGCAGCTAAACAGTGGATTCTAAAAAAATATACACATATATAAAGAGTGCGGAGCACAATAAGGATCATTTCACCTCTAAAATAAGCACGAAGCGCAACCAAGATCATTTCACATGTATAAAGAGTGCGAAGCACAACCAAGAACTCATAGAATAAAATATTGGATTTCAGCAAAAATTCTTTAATATAATTATATTAAAAAATATTATATTAAAGTTTTTTATTTTATAACACGTAATAATTAAAATTAAAAGAAAGGGTTTTCTATTGTACACATTTAACCATGAAACGATTACATTAAACCATTTAAAAATGTTATGTAATATTATATTATGTATACATAGTAATTATTATATAAATCTTCAAAAGGTGTATTCAAATATTATAAATCTAATTTAAAATAGGGGGTCAATAGTATGAAAAAAAGTATTAAAAAGTTAATAAGTGTTATTGTTGCAACTGTAGCTATAGGAACTATGCTAACTGGATGTGGTGGAAGCAAGTCTAGCACTGGAAGTTCAAAAGGAGATGTTACGTTAACATATGCTATTTGGGACAAGAATCAAGAGCCAGGAATGCGAAAAATAGCAGATGCATTTGAAGCAAAAAATCCAGGTATAAAAGTAAATGTTGAAGTTACAGCATGGGATCAATATTGGACTAAGCTAGATGCAGGAGCTACTGGTGGAAGTTTACCAGATGTATTTTGGATGCATCCAAATCAAGCTGCTAGATATGCTTCGAATTCAATTTTAATGGATTTAACAGATAAAATCAAATCAAGCAAGTTAGTTGATTTAAGCAAGTTTTCAAAAGATTTAGTTAAGATATATGAAAATGATGGTAAAAATTACGGCATGCCTAAGGATTTTGACACAATAGGGCTTTGGTATAATAAGACATTATTCGATGAAGCTGGAATAGCATATCCTGATGAAACTTGGACTTGGGATAAATTATTAGAGGTATCTAAAAAATTAACTAATTCAGAAAAAGGGATTTATGGTTTTGGTGCACCGTTAGATCTTCAACAAGGATTTGATAATTTTATATACCAAAATGGCGGACAGGTAATATCAGAGGATAAAACTAAATCATCTCTTGATACGAAAGAAGCAAAAGATGCAATACAATGGTATGCTAATTTAAGTTTGAAAGACAAAGTATCACCAACTAACAATCAATTTTCTGAAGTTAGTTATTCAGCATTCTTTGAATCTGGAAAAACAGCTATGGGATTATTTGGATCATGGATGCTTTCAGAATTTGGAGCTAATGAATATGTTGCAAAAAATTGTGATGTAGCTGTACTGCCACAAGGTAAACAAAGAGCTACTATAATTAATGGTCTTGCTAATTCTGTTGCGGCAAGTACTTCACATAAAGAAGAAGCATGGAAATTTGTTGAATTCTTAGGTTCACAAGAAGCAAATCAAATTCAAGCGGAATCAGGGGCTGCTATTCCAGCATATGAAGGTACTGCAGATGCATGGGTTAATGTTTCAAAGAAATTTAATTCAAAGGTATATGTTGATATGTTACCTTATGCACACATAAATGCATATTCTAAAGAAACCGAAGCATGGCAAAATGCTGAAAAGGCAGCATTAATTAAAGGATTTACAGGAGAAATTACAGTAAGTGATGCTTGTGATGACGCTGCAAAAAAAGTTAATGAAATTCTTGCAACTGAAAAATAGAATATAAGATTTGTAGTAGCCCTTAACTAGAGGGTTACTACAAATAAAAATAAAGGAAGTGAACTATTTTGACTGTAAAGAGTAAAAGCATAACCAAAACGAAGATTAGCAAAGGGACTTTAAATGAATGGGCATGGGCTTATATAATGATTGCACCAACATTTATAGGATTAATGGCATTAAATATAATTCCTGCAATACAGACACTAATTTTAAGCTTTGAAAAAGCTGGAGCTTTTGGAAAAAGTACTTGGATTGGATTAGATAATTATAGAAAACTCTTTCAAGATACTGAAGTATTACAAGCAATATTTAATACGCTTAAATATGCAGTTATAGTTGTTCCAGCCACAGTGATTATTTCTTTAATAGTTGCAGTATTACTAAATAAGAAAATAAAAGGAACGACAATATATAGAACAATCTACTTCTTACCAATGGTTGCAGCACCTGCTGCCATAGCAATGGTCTGGAGGTGGTTATATAATTCAGAATATGGAATAATAAATTACCTATTATCAGTTATAGGAATAGATGGTCCTAAGTGGATTACTGATCCTAATGTTGCACTGATATCAATCGCTATAGTAGGGATATGGAGTGCTATTGGTTATAATATGGTATTATTATTAGCTGGATTGCAAGAAATACCAAAAGATTACTATGAAGCAGCAAGCATTGATGGAGCAAGTCCTCTAAGGCAATTTTTCACAATAACTATTCCTTTAGTTTCACCATCATTGTTTTTTGTAGTTGTAACAAGTGTAATAAGCGCATTCCAAGTATTTGATGTTATATTTATGATGATAGATAAAATAAATCCAGCATTAACAAATACTCAATCCCTCGTATATTTATTCTATAAATATTCATTTGTAGTAAATGATAAAGGCTATGGTTCGGCCATTGTTATGTTATTATTAGCAATTATTATGCTGGTTACAGTAATACAAGTTAAGTGTCAAAAGAAATGGGTAAATTATTAGTGAAAGGAGTGTAAATATGAAGAATACAAGTATTAATAAAGGTAATAAATTAACACATGTTGCTTTAATAATAGGAGCTATAATAATGATAACACCGTTTTTATGGATGATATTAACATCAATGAAAACAGTAGCAGAATCAACACAAATTCCACCTAAAATTTTTCCGAGCGAAATTCGGTGGGATAATTATTCAGCTGTACTAAATATATTGCCATTTGCAAAATTTTATATAAACACTGTTCTTATGATAGTTGGAAGAGTTGTAGGATCAGTTCTATTTAGTGCAATGGCTGCCTATGCATGTGCAAGGTTGAAGTTTCCAGGTAAAAATATATTTTTCGGATTAGTATTATTTCAAATGATGATTCCAGGACAATTATTTATAGTTCCACAATTTTTAATTATACAAAAATTAGGGTTATTAAATACAGTAACGGCTTTAATAGTACCAGGTATAGTTAGTGCTTTTGGAACATTTTTATTAAGGCAGTTTTTTATGGGATTACCTAATGACTTAGAAGAAGCAGCAAAATTAGATGGATGCAATATATGGCAAATATTTTATAAAATTATGTTACCTTTATCACGTTCAGGATTGGTTGCATTAGGAATATTTACTGCATTATTTGCATTTAAGGATCTTATGTGGCCATTAATCGTTAATATGTCTCTTGATAAAATGACACTTTCATCTGGACTAGCATCACTTCAAGGGCAATTTGGAACTAATTATCCGGAGCTTATGGCAGGTTCTTTACTAGCAATTTGGCCAATGTTACTTATATTTGTAATATTCCAAAAGAAGTTTATAGAAGGAATAGCCACATCTGGTGGAAAATTATAATATGAAATTTAAATAATATTGGATGGTAAAACACATGAAAGTTAATATAAAATCATACATAATATTTCTACTAGGAATATTATTAATGACATTAGGTGTATCATTAACAGTTAAATCAGAAGTTGGTGCAGGAGCATATGACTCCATAAATTTTGGATTAGCCAATTTATTTAAAATAAATGTTTCAATAGCTATATGGATAACATCATTTATTGTTGTTGTTATTACATCAATACTACGAAGAAAGTTTCTAAAATTAACTACATTTGTAACTGCTATAATAGTAGGAATTTCTACTGATATGTGGGTAATAATGGTTAAAAATATAGCCTTGAATACAATTTTTGAGAAAGTACTTGCTTTTTCCATTGGAATATGTTTAGTTTCAATAGGGATTGCAATATATATTATTCCAAAGTTACCTGCAAATCCAACAGATGATTTAATGGTAGCACTTACAGAAGAAAATGGTATAAGCATAATGAAAGCAAAATTAACAATAGATACAATATGTATTATAATTGCATTTACTTTAAAAGGACCTATAGGCATTGGAACTATAATTGCAACGATATTAATAGGTCCATTAATACAGATAATAAATAAGTTAATAGTAAATATATTGCCCCAATATATTAAATAAGAAATAATAGATTGTTTATATAAAGTAACTTTATAAACAATCTATTATTTTTATTTTCATGAATATTATTCTATTGAAGCCAATCCAAGTATACCGCCAAGGAGACTCTGTATCAGCTTCATAACATATTAAAACATTAGGTTCTATTAGAAATCATTGATTTTTTTCTAGATACAATACCACAATAATATCAAGCTTTTGGTATTGGAGATTTTAGAATTCCAGCATATCAAATTAAACTTAATAATGGTGCTAGAATTTCAGATCTTAGATATAAAAGTTATAAATTATATAAAGGAAAACCAAAGCTTGAAGGATTACCTGCTACCTATGTAAATGACATAGAAGAGGCAGAGGCACTTGAAATACTTATGGAAGATAAAGTGATAGGACTAATGGTTACTTTAAACTATAATTTATATACGGAACTAGATGTAATAACTAGAAGCATAAAGTTCGTAAATCAAGGAAAAGAATATTGAAATAAGGAAAATTGTATCAGGAATACAATTGGAACAAGCAGTCCACAGCAGGCACCTTTCTTAGCATTAGTTAGAAAGGATACAAATGAAGATAGCGGATAAGTGTATGGATTTAATTTGGTTTATAGCGGAAACTTCACAGCGCAGGTTCAAGTTGATCCATATAATGCTGAAACTATTTTAAGCAAAGTAATTATGTTTTCAATGGGAATGCTTTTAGTTTGCCTCAAAATTGCAATATACCTAATTCATAAGTTACCAGCGAGTCCGGCAGATGATTTCACGGTTGCACTTACAGAAAAAGGCTTTAGTATTAGAAAAGCCAAATTATCAATAGATATAATTTGCAGTATAATTGCATTTTTATTAAAAGGACCAATAGAGATTGGAACTGCAATACTGACATTTATAGCAGGACCAGCAATAGATTTTATTCACAAAAAGAAATATTAAAGATTATTTTAACAATTTAACATTCATTTTACATTTAATTTACAAATTAATAAAACTCCTTTAACTTTGGAATACTAAAATAAGTATAAAGAATTCATAATTAAAGGGGATGTAATAATGAATAAGACAGTAAAAAGAATTTTGGGATCAATGTTAGCCTTAACAATAGTAATAGGAGTAAGTTATAACGTTAATAATCAAATAAGGCCAAAAGCTGCAGAAGCAGCATTAAGTGCAAATTGGACTGGTAAAACACCAAAGTATATATTTATGTTTATTGGTGACGGTATGAGTTTTCCTCAAATTCAAGCAGCACAATATTATAAAGGCATAGAAGAGCATGGGGCAATTGATGCTAGTAAGAATAATTATCCAAATCCCGAAAAATTATCTTTTATGAAATTTCCAGTAGCTGGAACCGTAACAACTTATGATTCAACATCAGTTTGTCCAGACTCAGCATCAACAGCTACAGCACTTTCAACAGGAAATAAAACATTAAGTAGTGTAATTAATATGGATGAAACAAAAACAAGATCTTATGAAATAATAACAGAAAAATTAAAAAAGCAATTAGGATACAAAGTAGGAATAGTATCTTCAGTAAATATAGATCATGCTACTCCAGGTGCATATTATGCTCATGTACCGGCTAGAAGTAATTACTATGATATGGGACTTCAACTTATAGACTCCAACTTTGATTATTTTGCAGGTGGAAAATTTTTATCAGATGACTCTAAAGAAGTAAAAGAACAAGGAAAGGCATCTATACAAACATTAGCAAAAGAGAAAGGATATAGTGTAGTTAATACAAAATCAGATATAGAAAATTTAAAGAAGGGTGACAAGGCAATTGCAATTTGTCCTGATGATGAAGTGGAGAAGGAAAGTGGAGCCTTAAAATATAGCTTAGACTTAACCGGAAATGAACTAACACTCGCCGATTACACTAAAAAAGGTATAGAGGTACTTGATAATGATAAGGGATTCTTCATGATGGTTGAAGGTGGTAAAATTGACTGGGCTGGGCATGCTAATGATGCAGCATCAAATATTCATGATACAGAATCCTTTGATGATTCTGTACAGGAAGCAATTAACTTCTATAATGATCATCCTGACGAAACATTGATATTAGTAACTGGAGATCATGAAACTGGTGGACTTACAATAGGGTTTGCAGGAACAAATTATGATACTTATTTACAAAATTTATCTAATCAAAAGGTATCATACACAGAGTTTGATGGGAATGTTGCAAAATATAGAGAGAATAAAACATCTTTTGATGATGCAATGAAAGATGTTGAAATTAACTTTGGTCTTAAACGAGCTGGATCAGATGGAGAATCAACAAAAGGTGGAATGGTATTAACCGAATCAGAGGAAGCAAAAATTAAAGCAGCCTATGAAAAGAGTATGATTGAAAAGGATAAAAGAACTCAAAATCAAGATGAATATGTAATGTATGGAACGTATGAACCATTTACAGTAACAGTAACACATATTTTGAACAATAAATCAGGAATTGCATTTAGCTCATATTCGCATACAGGATTACCGGTAGCTATGATGGCAAAAGGATTAGGTCAAGATTTATTTAGTGGATACTATGATAATACAAATGTATTTGACAAGCTTAAAGCTATAACAAAAGTACAATAGAGTATTTTACAAAGAGGAGAATGTCTAAATGTTTAAGGATTTTCATAGACGTAATACAATTCCAATCATAGTAACGCTAATAGCAATAATTTTGCTTATATTTTTACCAAATAGATTTCCAGAAAAGATATATGAAAATACAGAGAGGGTAGCTGCCAGGGTATTGAGTACTGATGAGAGTTTTATTAAAGATACAGGTCTTATAAAAATTGGTGAGCAGATATGTGATATAGAAATACTTGAAGGAAAATTTAAAGGTAAAACAACTCAAGGAACCAATACATTAGCAGGATCTTTTGAACAGGATAAAATATTTGAAGTCGGTGATAAAATATTAGTAACATTAGACTATTCTGGCGATGAAATTAGGGTAGCAACACTTGTAGATCATTATAGACTTAATTATGAAATTTTACTTGTAGCGATTTTTGTAATTGTTCTTATTGGTTTTGCAGGAATAACTGGTATAAAATCAATTTTATCTTTTATATTTACGGTGCTCGCTATGTGGAAGGTTCTGATACCTTTATTTTTACAAGGATATAATCCTGTAATAGTAGGTGTGATAACGACCATGATACTAATAATTACAATAATAGGATTGGTTTATGGAATAGACAAAAAATCACTAGTTGCAATAATTGGAGCATTATCAGGTGCACTTGTGACTTGCTTTATGGCATTGTTTTTTGTAAGTAAATTTAAAATTCATGGTGCAGTTATGTCATATTCAGAATCACTTTTATATTCAGGGTATGAAAATTTGAATCTTACACAAATATTCATAGCAAGTATATTTATAGCCTCTTCTGGAGCTGTTATGGATGTAGCAGTAGATATTACATCAGCAGTCGCAGAAGTAATAGAAAAAAAACCAAGTATAACAAAGATAGAAGCTATTAAGTCAGGATTAAATGTTGGACGTTCAATTATGGGTACTATGATGACCACATTATTATTAGCATATTCAGGAGGATATATCGGATTGATAATGGTATTTATGGCACAAGGCACTCCTATAATAAATATTTTAAATCTGAAATATGTCTCTTCTGAGATATTGCATACTTTAATAGGTAGCTTCGGGCTTGTGACAGTAGCTCCATTTACTGCAATAGCAAGTGGACTTTTATTAAACTCAAAAAAATAAATATTACATGAAAATTATGCAGAAGTATGTTAATGGGAACTTATGCATATTTTTTATAGATATATATTCTTGACATCTAATAAAGTCATAAGAAGATTCATTTCACTTCTAGAACTTTTAATATATGAGTAAAAGTTATTTAAGGCATTGTAAACAAAACCAATTAATTTTAAATATTTAAGCAATTCATTTGTGAAAATATATAAGATAATCATTAGAAGATTAATTTTTTTAGTAGTATAATAGATATAAAAAATATACAAAGGGGAGCTATTATTATGAATGAAGTATTACAAAATATTTTAACAAGACGAAGTGTTAGAAAATTTAAAGAAGAACAAATAAAAGAGGATGAATTAGATCTTATCTTAAAAGCTGGAACATATGCACCTAGCGGTATGAATAAACAAAGCTGGCAGTTTACTGTCATTCAAAACAAGGAAAAGATAGAATCACTTGCAAAAGTGGTTAGAGAAGCTTTAGGCAGAGATGTAGGCTATAATTTTTATGCACCACCAACTCTAATTATGTTATCTAATGAGAAGGATAATACAAACGGTCTTGCAGATTGTTCTTGTGCATTAGAAAACATATTCTTAATGGCAAATTCATTGGGAATAGGTTCATGTTGGATTAATCAATTAAAGACTATTTGTGATGAAAAAGAAGTACGAGAAGTATTAACAAACATTGATATACCTGAAAATCATATTGTTTGGGGAATGGCATCAATTGGATATCCTGTTAGTATAGAAAAAACAAATCAGAAAAAAGATGCAATAATTAAATTCGTAAAATAATAGAAATTTTTAATAATATATGTAAAAAACTATTGACTATATTAGCGCAGAAGAATATACTAATACCATAGTAAACAGATAAGGATTATGTGAGAAAAGATGAGGAGTGGTTATAATGTCAAAAATATATAAAAACCTAGCAGAATTAGTGGGTAAGACACCATTATTAGAAGTAGCAAATTATAGTAAAAGTAAGGGCTTAAAAGCTAATATATTGGCTAAATTAGAGTATTTTAATCCAGCAGGAAGCGTTAAGGATAGGATTGCAAAATCTATGATTGAAGATGCTGAAAATAAGGGATTATTAAAAGCTGGATCAATAATAATTGAACCAACTAGTGGAAATACAGGAATAGGAATTGCATCTATAGGAACTGCAAAAGGATATAAAGTTATAATTGTTATGCCAGAAACAATGAGCGTGGAAAGACGTAGTCTTATAAAAGCTTATGGAGCTCAAATAGTTTTAACAGATGGATCTAAAGGAATGAAAGGAGCAATAGCTAAGGCGGACGAGCTAGCACTTGAAACTCCCAATTCATTTATACCAGGACAATTTAAAAATCCAGCTAATCCAGAAATACACAAAAGCACAACTGGACCTGAAATTTGGGAAGATACAGATGGTAAAGTAGATATATTTGTTGCGGGTGTTGGTACAGGCGGAACAATCACAGGCGTTGGAGAATATTTAAAATCTAAAAATCCAGACATTAAGATTGTTGCAATAGAACCAGCTGGTTCACCAGTATTATCAGAGGGTAAGTCTGGTCCACATAAAATACAAGGAATTGGTGCAGGCTTTGTTCCAGACGTATTAAATACAAGCATATATGATGAAGTTATAAAGATCGAAAATGAAGATGCATTTGCTACATCTAGAGAAATATCTAAATCAGAAGGATTGTTAGTAGGTATCTCATCAGGAGCTGCAATATTTGCCGCAACTGAACTTGCTAAACGTCCAGAGAACACAGGAAAAACAATTGTTGTATTATTACCAGATACAGGAGAACGTTACTTATCAACTGCATTATTCGAAGATAAGTAAAATTATAATATGGATAAATAGCTTTAAATTACACTCTGTATTTTCAAAATATGATTAAAATAAAAATAAAGGTTACTCTTTTGTGGAATTCTCATTAAGGATTACAATAGAATAACCTTTATTTTTGTGTTTTATACATAAGCTCAGTTTTCAATGTGCGCACTTCACTAGAATATTGTCATAAAAGATAGTAGATTTATAAATTTCATTAATAAATCAAAGATGGCTGTAAGTAGTAAATAGGAAAATAGAGTAATTAAATTGGGTTACAGTTCAGATAATCTGAGATATATTGCTTGGTTAAAAGGTCAAGAACTTATTATGTTAATAATTGTGCATTATGCACTAAAATATTGTTTATATGAAGAATAGATTTTTAAATTAAAAAATGATAAAATCTATTTAGACAAAGGTGTCTTTATTAAAAAAATAGAGATGCCTCTTTTATTCTTTAATAACTGAAAACTATATTAAGACAACATATATATGAATATAGGAGGAAATTTAATTTGAAATTTAATTATAATTTGCCAATAAATATTTTGTTTGGAAGAGGTAGAATAAATGAAGTCGGGATTGAAGTAGCTAAATATGGAAAGAAAGCTCTTATAGTAACTGGCAGAAGTAGTACAAAGAAAAGTGGTTTACTTGATAAAGCAGTTAATTTATTAAAAGAAGCACAGGTTGAATATGAAATTTTTGATAAGGTCGAACAAAACCCACTTACAACAACAGTATATGAAGGTGTTGATGTAATAAAAGAAACAGGATGCGATGTTGTTTTAGGTATTGGTGGGGGAAGTATAATGGATGCTGCTAAGAGCATTGCATTTTCAGCTAAAAACTCTGGGGATATATCACAATATATATTTGGAATAAAACAAGGGACTGGAGCACTTCCTATAGTTTTAGTACCAACAACGTGTGGAACAGGAAGTGAGGGAAATTGCTTTTCAGTACTTACTAACCCAGAGACTAAGGATAAGAAGTCTCTTAGAACAAATTCAATCATTGCAAAAGCATCAATTATCGATCCAGAACTAATGACTACAATGCCTAAAAACATACTTGCATCTGTTGGATTTGATGCATTAGCACATAATATGGAGGCATATATATCGAAAATAGGACAACCGTTAACAGATATGAAAGCTTTTTATGGAATTAAATTATTAGCGCAGAATTTAACTAAAGTATATAATGATCCAACTGATTTAGAAGCATGGGAAAATATAACCTTAGCTAGTACATTAGGTGGTATGGTCATTGGAGTAGCAGGAGTAACAGCACCTCATGGAATGGAGCATCCAGCAAGTGGATTGCATGATATTGTTCACGGAAAAGGTCTTGCTGCATTAACTCCAGTAATAGTAGAAAAATCATGGTCATCTGCTAAAGAAAAATACAGTGATATATCAAAATTACTCGGAGGCACTGGAGCTGAAGATTGTGCAGAAGCCATAACTGAATTTCTTAAAAAGATCGATTTAAAAGTAAGCTTAGGTGAACTTGGAATTTGTGAAAAGGATGTGGAATGGATGGCAGAAAACTGTATGAAAGTTTCGAAGCCAAGTATCGTAAATCATCCTAGAGAATTTAATTTAGAAGAAATTAAAGAAATTTATTATAAATCGCTATAATAAGATTAATTAATCAGAATAAATTTAATTCTAATTAAAATTAAATTAAAAAAATGTTCTTACGAGTATATAAATTGCAAAATTATTATTATAATATTAGGCAACGTAGTAATTTAATATTAAATGCAAAGGCGCACTGAAACCAAAACAGTGCGTCTTTTTGTGAATTACTAAAAGATAGAGTTAAGAGTATGTATAAAGTGCATGAATTATCAAAATAATTAAAGATTGTGCATTTTATGAAAATAATATTATTAGGAGGAATTACAATGAGTAAATCAGCTTTGAAAAAAGACAATTTAAGTATTATTGAAACGGTGGCTTTATCAGTTGCGATTATAGCACCGACTGCAGCAATGGCATTAAACGTATCTCTAATGGCGGTGACATGTTCATTTTCTGCACCCCTTGTATTTTTAATTTCAACTATAGTAGTGGGTCTTGTATCCTATTCAATTATAAAGTTTAATCATTATATATCAGCATCTGGTTCACTTTATGCTTTTACTAAAAAATCATTGGGAGACAAAATGGGTTTCACATCAGGATGGGCACTTTTGCTTGCATATATTATGCTGGCAGGGGCAACTTCAGCAGGTCTTGGTAACTTCTTCTCAGGATTTCTAGCAGTATTTGGACTAAATGTTAATTGGTTGCCGATTTCCATTATAGGTTCAATTGTTATGATTTTCTTAGGAATTATTGATGCAAAAATATGTAATAGAATTATATTAGTTATTGAAGGAATATCAATAGTACTAATACTAATATTATCAATTGTTATTTTATTTAAGGTAGGAACTACAACTGGTTTAAGTTCGATACCATTTAAGGCAAATGGAGTTAGTGCATCTGCTTTAGCATCAACTTCAGTGTTTGCATTTTTATCTTTTATAGGATTTGAAAGTGCTTCAAGCTTAGGAGAAGAAACAAAAAATCCTAAAAAATTAATACCTATTGCAATAATAAGTGCAGTATTTTTATCAGGATTATTTTACTTAGTATGTAGCTATGCCCAAGTTATAGGTTTTGGTCTTGATGCAGAAGGACTTAAGGCATTATCTTCAGCTACTTTACCTCTTGCCGATTTATCTACAAAATATATGACAACAGGTTTTGGTACAGTATTGATTTTGGTTGCTGCACTTTCAAATTTCTCTTGTGCACTTGGATCTTACTGTGCAGGATCAAGAATGTTATTTGCACTTAGTAGAGATGGAATAATGCCTAAGAGCATGATGAAACTTCATCCAAAACATGATACACCATATTTTGCACTAATATTAATAGTAGCAATTTCGGTTGTGGTACAGATTGGATTATTTAAACATGATGGTATTGAAGTATTTGGAGATTTAGCAACTATAGGATCTCTAGCTATACTTGTGTCTTATATATTCACTAGTGTAGGTGCTATGGTTTACTTCACTAAAAATAAGATCTGGAACAAAGGTCATTTAATAGTACCAATAGTATCAATATTAGCATTGGTATATGTATTATATTCAAATATTTATCCTATTCCAGCATTTCCAAATAACTTATTTCCATATATAGTGTTAGTATGGATAGCAATAGGATTTATATTTATTAATATATTTGGAAAAAATGAAAAAGGAAATATTGAAGAAAATAAAGCGTATGCATCAGAGGTGAAATAATGAAAATAAAAGTTTCTTGTGTTCAAATGGAACCAAAATTATTCGATGTTCAATATAATTTAGAAAAGATGACAAATCTTATTGCTGAGGTCATGGAACAAGATAATGAAACAGACTTAATAGTATTTCCAGAATTAATTACTTCAGGATATGAATGTGGAAGTGAATTTCAGAATTTAGCTGAAACAATAGAAGATGGACAGAGTATTAAAGTAATAGCTGAACTTGCTAAGAAATTTAATACTAATATAGTATATGGATTTCCAGAAAGAGATAATACTTTGAAAGATATTCTTTATAATTCATCTGTGTGCATTGATAATAATGGAAATGTGTCAGGTGTATATAGAAAAGTTCATCTTTTTGATACAGAAAAGAGATATTTTAGAGCAGGTTGTGATTTTCCAATTTTCAATACTTCTTTTGGAAAAATTGGTGTTATGATTTGCTGGGATACGGCATTCCCTGAAGTAGCAAGAACTTATTGTTTAAAAGGTGCTGAACTTCTAGTTGTTAATACTAATTGGGAAAAACCTTATTCAGAAGATTGGGATTTAGTAACAAGAGCAAGAGCTTTTGATAATTGTATGTATCTAGTAGCAGCAAATAGAATTGGACAAGATAAAGAACTAGGATTCTTCGGACACAGTAAAATTATTGATCCTGTTGGAAGACCATTAAAAGAATTAAATGAGGAAGTAGAAGGTATAATTTCAGCAGAGCTAGATTTGGAATTACCTAAAAAACTTAGGTCAGAATACTATACTATATTTAACGATAGAAGACCAGAATTGTACGGTGAAATAGTAAAAAAATTATTAGGAAAATAATAAAAATCAATCACAATAAGGAATTTATATAAATATTTTTTAATATTATAGTAAATAGGATGTATATTATTTGTTAAAGACGTAATTTTGTAGTCTTTTGAATAGATATGCATTCTATTTTTTATATTAATATATCTTTCTTTATAAATGAATATGTGATAAGAATATAAGTAATAGAAGAAATTTTTATAATAATTATAAGGATAAAGGTGGTACTATGTCAATCTCAGTGAAGGATATACTTAAACTAAATTCATTAAAAAAAATCAATGTTGTTGGTGGACACGCAGGATTAGAAAAATATATAGAGTGGATATATGTGGCGGAATGTTTTGAAAATCCACTAGAGGGAATTAAATGGTTGCAAGGTGGAGAAATTATAATTATAACAGGTGTTGGAATTAAAGGTAATATGGATATATTACTAGATCTTATTAGTGGGATAAGTGAAAAAAATGGAGCTGGTTTAATAGTAAATATAGGTCCATATATAAAAAGTATTTCTGATGAAGTAATTAAACTTGCAGATAAGCTTGAACTTCCACTTTTAACATTACCATGGGAAGTAAAGTTAATTGAAGTTTCTAAGGAAATCAGTAATGCTATTATACTATCACGTATCGAAGAAAATTCACTTACGCATTTTTTAAGTAATATTCTTTTTGGAGATGGTAAATTAGATGGTAATGTAATAGAGAAAGCTGCTTATTTTGGATATGATCTATCAGGTGAATGTTGTATATGTTTTATAGATATTGATGGATTTGAAAGATTCTTAAAATCAAATAATTTATATGATGAAGTGAGTATATCCAGGATTAAGATTACATTCCGAAAGATAGTACAAGATATATTGGAGAAACATGCACTTAAAATTCCGATTGTCGATAAGGAAGATGAAGTAATTCTTTTTAGTAAATGTGAAGAAAATTATATGAATAGATTAAACAAAGCACTAAAAGAAATACAAGAAGCAATTAAAAAACGTATAGATGGACTCTCTGTAAGTATAGGAATAGGAAACTCATATAGTGACTTAAAGATGATGAAGCAATCATTAAATGAAGCTGAAATAGCAATTAATAGTGCAAAGTGTCAAGGTCTAGATGACACAATTACTAAATATAAAGATATAGGAATTTATGGACTCCTCTTTAGCATAGAGAATAAAAACGTTTTGAAAAATTATTATCAAGATGTTCTAGGGCCAATTATTGAAAATGACAATAAAAATAAGGAAATAAGTTTCATCCAAATATTAGAAACTTATTTAAATGAAAATTGCAATATTACAGTTGCAGCAGAAAAATTATTTTTACATAGGAACACCTTAAAGTATCGTATTAAGAAAATAGAAGAGTTATTAGATTGTGACTTGCATAACTTTGATGATTGTATAAAAGTAAAAATTGCATTGTATATTAATAAGATCTTTAAATAAGGGATATTAAAGAAAATAACAAGTCAAAGATGCGATGTATATCTTGTCTTAAGATAAGGAAGGCGTATGGGCTTTTCAATAGTAATTGGCAATTAATTAAAAATATATTTTTAGAAATTCTGTAAGAATTTCATCCATAATTATAAATTAAAGCATGGAACAGCCACTTTTATCCAGTGCATTATTTTAAATTTACAAATTATAAATGATAGTGAAAAGTATTTTAAATATACTCCTATAGGAGTATATTTACATAAAAAAGAGTCAAATAATACTATTGAAATAGATACAGTGAAATAGTAAGATGTAAATAAGATAAATGTGCAATGAGGCATATGTAATTACTCTGTTTAGGAGATTTACATGTGCTTTTATTATTTAATCAAAGGTTTTAAAGGAAGGGAAGTTTTAGTATATGCGTAGTTTAGAAACAAATGACTGGATGGTTATTAATAATATTGTTTACCAAATTAACTCTATTGAGGATTGTGATACTATGAAAAAAAATTTCCTTACTCAAATGGCATTAATTTTAGATTTTGATAGTGCTGATTTTTATGTTGCATCAGAATTGAATAGTCATACTTTGGTTAATCCAGTTTTTTATAACTACGAACCTAAAACAGATGAAAATTATATGGATAAGTATGATGGTATAGATTATAGTAGAGGTTTAATGTTTGGTGGGAGAAGTAAAGTATATAGGGAAAGTGATATTATTTCAGAGGAAAAGAGAGTAGGAACAGAGTATTATAAAAAATATTTTGAACCTAATAATTGGCATCATACATTGAATATGATATTAGCATATAAAAATCAATTTGTTGGGGTAGTATGCTTTTTTAGATTAAAAGGAAAAAAAGATTTTGTATATGAAGATACTTTTGTACTAGATATAATAAAAGAACATTTGGCATTTAGACTATATAAAGATATAGATAACAATTCAATAAAAAATGAAAAAATATCTGTTTCAGAGTGTGTAAAGCTATATGGTTTAACGAAGAGGGAAGAAGCTGTTTTATGTGAACTTATGAATGGTTTAGATAATAATGAAATTAGTAATAAATTATGTGTAACAAACAATACATTAAAAAAGCATATTCTAAATATTTATAGAAAATTAGATATTAAAAATAGAGTTCAGATATTTAAAATGGTTAGAGAAAAAGAATGAAAAATAACATAAATACTTATTTATAAGTATTTATACCTTAAAAAGTATAATCAAAATAGTGTTTTTGGTGAATTGCTATAAAAAGATTTTGATATTATACTATTCATAAGTAGTAGGGATGCAGTTTAATTAAAGCATCTTTTCATATAATTAATAATAATGAAAGGAGCAGTTTCATGAAAGAGATAGTATTGATTATTAGGCCAGAAAAATTAGAAGTAGTTAAAAGCATTTTAGATGAATATCATTGTGGAGGAATGACAATTTCAACAGCAATGGGATGTGGAACACAAAGAGGTTCTCTAGATGGTGTGAATGAAATTAAGGGATTAAAGACAAATATTAATTTATTGCCAAAGATTAAAGTTGAAGCAGTTGTAGAAGACAGCAAAGTTGAAGATATATTTTTATCAATAGTAGAGAAGGTTGGCACAGGTCATGTAGGAGATGGTAAAGTATTTATTCGTAATATAGAAGAATCTCTTCGAATAAGAACAGGTGAAAGAGGAAATAAGGCTTTATAATTTTAAATATTTAAATGCAAAGGTGCATGAAGACAGTAATATCTTTATGCACCTTTTTTTGACTTTATAAAAATTACATTTAGTAAAAGGATATTAAGTCTGTAAGATGATTATTATTAAAAGGGGTGAGTTATATGATAAAAAAAGGAAAAATAAAAAGATTTATGGCAAGTATAATAATGGGGGTTATGGTTACAATGAGTTTAGCTGGGTGTGGATCAAGCACTGAGTCAGCTACTAATGGAAGTTCTAGTGGAAGTAAAGAATTAAATGTTATTTGCTGGTCAGAATATTTACCAGATGAAGTATTAAAAGGATTTGAAGAAAAGTATGGAATTACAGTCAATGTGACTACATTTACTGATCCAGATGAAATGCTTGCAAAGATTAAATCAAGTGGCAAAGGAACCTATGATATGATTATTGGTCCAGCACAAGACATTGAAATATTAAAAGCTCAAAATTTAATTCAAAAGCTAGATACAAGTAAAATAGAAAATTTTAAAAATATTGATACACAATATTTAAATGGACCCAATGATCCCAAAAATGAATATAGTATTCCTTATTTAGGTACAAGCATTCTCATTGCAGTTAATACAGATAAAATTAAAGATAACATAAAATCATATAAAGATTTATTAAATCCTAAATATAAAGACACAATGGTTGTTGTTGAAGATGCACGACCAATTGTTGGGATTGGATTAATGGCAAATGGTTATAAGATAAATGATACAAGCGATGAAGGATTAAAGAAAGCAGAAGATTACTTAACACAATTAAAACCCAATATCCATGCATTTAATGGTGATAGCCCAAAAACATTATTATTAAATGGTGAATGTTCATTAGGTCTTGTTTATGGCGGTGAATGTGCACTAGCTGCAGCAGAAAATCCAGCAATTAAAGTAGTATATCCAGAAGAAGGTATTTACTTTACATTTGATATGATGATGAAAACCAATGGAGCTAAGAATGCTGATAATGCAGATTCATTAATGAATTATATTTTAGATCCACAAGTAAGTGCAACTATTTCAAAAACTTTCCCATATGTAAATCCAAATAAAGCAGCTAGAGAAGTTCTTGGAGATGAATTTAAAAATAATGAAATTGAAAATATTCCACAAGAACAAATTAAGAAGAGTCAAGGTCTAGTAGATATTGGAGAAAATGTATCAAAGATAGTTGACTTATGGACTAAGTTTAAAGGGTAAGTTAAAAACATATAGACTTTGGAGGGGATTAAATGTCAGAGGTTATCGTGAAAATAGATAATGTAAATAAAAAATATGGAGATAATCATGTAGTTAGAAATCTAGTCATTGATGTAAAGCAAGGTGAATTTCTAACTATGCTTGGCCCATCAGGTTGTGGTAAAACCACAACCTTGAGGATGATAGCAGGGTTTGAAATACCTACAAGTGGAAATATTTTTATTGAAGGTGAAGAAATTCAAGATACTGAACCATATGCTCGTGAAGTAAATACAGTGTTTCAAAACTATGCGTTATTTCCTCATATGAGTATTTATGATAATATAGCTTTTGGATTATCAGTAAAAAAAGTGAACAAAGTAGAAATAAAAAGGCGTGTTACGGAGATTCTTGAACTGGTGCAATTATTAGGTTTTGAAAATAGAAAGCCAGACCAGTTATCAGGTGGCCAAAAGCAAAGGGTTGCAATAGGAAGAGCGCTTATAAATAAACCAAAAGTTTTATTACTAGATGAACCTTTAGGAGCTTTGGATTTGAAATTAAGAAAGCAAATGCAATTTGAATTAAAGCGCCTTCAAAAGAAACTAGGAATTACATTTATTTATGTTACTCATGATCAAGAAGAAGCACTTACAATGAGTGATAGAATTGCAATTATGTATGGAGGTAATTTAGAGCAAATAGGAACGCCAAAAGAAATATATGAAAAACCAGCATCTAAATTTGTAGCAGATTTTATTGGAGAGTCAAATATTTTTTATGGGGTTGCAAATAGAATGAAAAATGACGTAATAACAGTTAAATTAGAAAATGGAAATGCAACAGTAGTAGATCCAGAAGTAAATGATAATGAAATAATTTATGTTTCAGTAAGACCAGAAAATATAAAATTATCTAAAGAGCCAGTAGATGGATTTACACTTATAGGAAAAGTAAAAGAACATGTTTATATTGGAAATGTGAACAAAACAATTATTGTACTTCCAACAGGGATGGAAGTTAAAATGAATACTACTCCAAAAGTGGAGTTACTGTCAGTAGGCTCAGAAATATGTATCTATTGGGAAAAAGAAGATGCAGTTATTATTAAATCAAAAAGTCAAGAAGTCTTTAATATTGTAGATAATCCTGTATTTGCAATAGAAAATCAAATAAAATAAGGAGGTATTTAGATGAATAATAAAAAGAAAATAAATTTACCTCTTATTGCTACAGTAGGACCTGTTTCAGCATGGATGATTTTGCTTGTGGCTATTCCTTTTATTTATGTCTTTGCTATGAGTTTTATGAATAAAGGAGCTTATGGTGGAGTTGTTATTGGATTTACTTTAAATAACTTTAAACAGGTATTTGATCCTTTATATTTAAAGGTATTTGGTGAATCGCTTTTGATTTCAGCTTTTACAACTATAGTATGTATAATAGTTGCTTACCCGTTTACTTATTTTATAGCTCAAAAAACAGCTATAAAAAAGACGGTTTTTATGGCTATGGTAATAGTTCCTTTTTTAGTAAGCTCTTTAATTAGACTTTTTGGATGGATTAATTTACTTCGTAAAGATGGAGTTCTCAATTCTTTTTTATTGAAAATAGGATTGATTCATGAACCACTTCAATTGGTATACAATACTACAGGCGTTATGATAGGTCTGGTATATATGTTACTACCATTTATGATTTTACCTCTATATAGTTCAATTGAAAAATTAGACAAGTCTCTTTTAGAAGCTTGTAGTGATTTAGGGGCAAAACCTAGTACCTCATTTTTGAGGGTTACATTACCTCTTACAATGCCAGGAATATTTGCGGGTAGCATTTTGGTATTTATTCCAGCGTTAGGGTATTTCTTTGTTACTGATTTACTTGGAGGAAGCAAAACACAAATAATTGGTAATATTATTAGAACCCAATTTATTACTGCGAGAAACTGGCCGCTTGGATCAGCAATTTCTATTTTTTTAATAGTAATTACATTAGTACTTGTTTGGTTATATCAAAGATCAGGCGGAAATATGGATGATTTAGGAGGGGTATAAAATGACAAAAATACACAAAAAGAACGTATCAGGAGTATTTAAAAATATTTATATTTATCTTGTTTTTCTATTTTTATATCTTCCTATATTCTACGTAATTATTTTTTCATTTAATACATCAAAGTTGAATATTGTTTTCGAGAATTTTACTTTTCAATGGTATGGATCTTTCTATAAAAATAGACCATTGATGGAAGCATTAAAAAATACTTTGATTATTGGAGTTTTAAGCACTTTGGTTTCAACTATTATAGGAACTATTGGTGCCATTGGATTAAATAAATATAGATTTAAAGGAAGAAATGTAATAGATAAATTACTTTACATTCCCATAGTAATTCCAGAGGTAGTACTTGGTATTGCATTACTTTCAATATATTCAGCGTTAAGTATTCCTTTAGGACTCATAAGTTTGACTTTATCTCATATTACTTTTAGTATTCCTTTTGTTGTAATAACAGTTAGAGCTAGACTTGCTGGATTCGATAAATTTTTAGAGGAAGCAGCCATGGATTTAGGTGCGAATCGTATAGTAACATTTTTTAGAATAACACTTCCACTTATAATGCCAGGAGTTTTATCAGGGGCAATGCTTGCTTTTTCATTATCTATCGATGATGTCATAATTAGTTTCTTTACAAGTGGACCAGGAAGCACCACTTTACCACTTAAGATCTTTTCAATGGTAAAGACAGGGGTTACGCCAGAGGTAAATGCTTTATCTACAGTAATAATGATAATAACCATTATTATTATTATTATAAATACTTCATTTCAAGTAAAAAGACTAAAGGCTAATAAAATATAAATGATTTAAAGGGAAAGAAGAGGATGATTTGGAGATGAAATATGATGTTGTTATAAAAAATGGCACTATAATAGATCCAAAAGGTAGAAAAAGTACTGTAGCTAATCTTGGGATTCTAAATGGAAAAATAAGTAATATAACAAGAGAAGATATAACAGGTGACACTGAAATAGATGTTATAGGAAAAATTGTATGCCCAGGAATTATAGATATTCATGCGCACGTCGAGGGAAACCTAGATTGTGCAAAAGTAATGACAGCTATGGGAGTTACTACAGTATATAACGGCAATTGTGGAATGTCTCCAGAGAATATGAAGGAATTTTATAAAAAATATGATCATTTTTTGATTAATCAAGTGGAGCAAATTGGGCATACTACTTTAAGGGAGCAAGTTGGTGTCACTGATCGTTATATGCCATCAAATAATCAACAAATTCATAAAATGAAAGCTTTTCTTGAAGAAGCATTTACCATAGGGGTTAGTGGATTGTCCTTTGGACTTGAATATGTACCAGGAAGTTCGACAAAGGAAGTTTTAGAATTAGCGAAAGTCGCTGCTAAATACGGAAAGTTAGTATCTATTCATACAAGATCAGATTGTTATGGTGGTCTTTCTACTCTACGAGAAGCTATTGATATAACTAGGAAAACGGGAGCTGCAGTAAATATTTCTCATTTAACCTATCAATTTGGAATGGGGATGGCAACTGAAGCTCTTCATATGATAGATGAAGCATTAGACGAAGGCTTAAATTTATCAGTAGATAGTGGTTTATATAGTGCGTTTGCAACAGCTATTGGAAGTGCTGTTTTTGATAAAGGCTGCATTGAAAAATGGGGATGTGATTATAACAGTTTAATTGTTGGAACTGGCAAATATAGAGGTCAAAGATTAACTAAAGAAATATATGAAGAACTTAGACGTGATCAGCCTAATGAAACAGGAATCGGCATGGTAGGTAAAGAATATGAGGTGTTCGAAATTTTAGATAAGCCATATATAATGGTTTGTACAGATGCAGGTACATTATATGATAATGGTATACCAGGTCATCCACAAGATGCCGGGACATATCCTAAATTTTTTAAAACTATGGTAAGAGAGCAACATAGAATCACATTGATGGAAGCTATTAGCCGTTGTACTTATATGCCAGCAAAACGTTTAGGATTAAATAATAAAGGTGTTATTGAAATTGGAGCCGATGCAGACATTTTAATATTTGATCCGGAAATAATAGAAGATAAAGCAGATTATCCGTGCTTTGGAGCTACAGATACAAGACCAGAAGGCATAGAATATGTATTTGTAAATGGGGTTATGACCGTAAAGGGAAAAGAAGTCTTAGATGTGACTGCAGGAAATATAATTAAAGATCAGTGTAATTTGTGGAAGTGGGAAAAATAAACAAAACTTATATACTAACGCTTTAGGTTAGTTATTAAAATATACTTTCAATAATTGCAAGTACATTTTCACTTAAGATATCTGTGTAATACTGCATATTCTAATATGGTTTACCATAAATATTCTGAAGAATATTAGAATATATATTCTTCACCATATATATTCTTCAGAATATGCGCTAAAATGCAGTGTTAGGATGGGATTATAAAAATTTTAATTACTATAATGTGGTTTTAACCAACAAAGTATATTTAATAATAGTAATTGATAAATTTTTTCATAAGTCTTTAAAATAATTATCTATCAAAAGAATTAAGAGATTTTATATTAATAAAATGAGAGGAAGCGATGTTATGGAAATTAAAAAAATGTATATCAATGGAGAATGGGTAGAGGCAATTTCTAAAAAAACAAGAGATGTTATAAATCCAGCTAATGGACAAGTAATTGCAAAAACAACAGAAGGTGGAACTGAGGATGCAAAACTTGCAATTGTAGCAGCAAAAGAATCATTTTATGGAAAAGGTGAATGGAGAAGAATGAATGCGCAAGCTCGTGCAGATATTCTACTGCAAATTGCAGACAAGATAAGCGAAAAAAGAGAGAAATTTGCAATGCTTGATACAATAGATAATGGGAAACCACTTCGAGAAGCAGAAGGTGATGTTGACGACGGAATTCATTGCTTTAGATACTATGCAGGTTTAATTACAAAACCATATGGTGGAGTTTATGATGTAAATGATGGTTTTGGAGAAATGCATTCATATACAGTTCATGAACCAATGGGTGTATGTGGACAAATTACTCCTTGGAACTATCCATTTTTAATGGCAATATGGAAATTAGCACCAGCTATTGCAGCAGGAAATAGTGTTGTATTTAAGCCAAGTTCAAATACTCCTTTATCAACAATTGCTTTATTTGAAGTATTTGAAGAGGTAGGTCTTCCAAAAGGATGTGTAAATTTAGTACTAGGATCAGGCGCAACTGTAGGTCAAGAAATAGCAGAAAGTATAGATGTTGACATGGTTACCTTTACAGGAAGCACAGAAGTAGGACAAGGTATTGCAAGAGCTGCAGTAGGTAATCTTAAGAAAGTTGGATTAGAACTTGGTGGAAAGTCACCAAACATTATTTTTGCGGATAGCGATTTTGAAGGTGCCGTAGAATGGGCTATGATTGGCATCTTCTTTAATCAAGGTGAAGTTTGCTCAGCCGGTTCACGTATTATTATCGAAGAGTCAATTAAGGATAAATTTGTAGCACGTCTTGCAGAAAAAGCAAATGCAATGACTATAGGTAATCCAGTAAATAATCCTGATATGGGTCCATTAGTTTCAAAACAACATATGGATAGCGTATTGAAGTATATAGAAATAGGCAAAGAAGAAGGTGCAACCTTAGTTTGCGGTGGTGAAAGATATACAGACGGAGAATGTGCAGATGGGTATTATGTTAGACCAACTATATTTGATAACTGCATAAGTAATATGACTATTGTAAAAGAAGAGATATTTGGACCAGTTGTAACAATTCAAACCTTTAAAACACAAGAGGAGGCTATAGCTTTAGCTAATGATACTGTATATGGTTTGGCTGGCGCAGTATTTACTTCTGATGGAACAAGAGCATTAAGAGTTATAAAAGAAATTCGTGCAGGAATTACATGGATCAATTGCTATAATCCAACTTTTAACGAAGCACCTTGGGGTGGCTATAAAATGAGCGGATATGGTAGAGAACTTGGAATTCATGGTTTAGAAGAATATCAAGAAATAAAACAAATTAATATTAATTTAACACCTGGCCCAATTGGTTGGTATGAAAATTAAGGTGTAGTATTGTTTCATTTCATATGACGAAAAATATAGAGTATATTTACAAGGATATAAGCTTTCATTAAATATGTCATTTAATGAAAGCTTATATCTTTGTAAATATCACTAAGTAAATTAGCTTTTGGGCTACTATATAATGTTTTAGAACAATTAGTGTAATCTTCAGAAGAGTTAACTGAAAGTTCAAAGCAATAATGAATTATAAGCAGGCCTTTTAGCACTAAATTTAGAGTACGCAGCTAGTGTTTATCTCTAAATTTTAATAAGTTCCATTTAGTAGATACATCAAGTTTACGATATAAATTCTGAATGTGTTTTTTTAAGGTGAATCCACTTATGAAAAGTTTGCCAGCAATTTCATCATTGTCCATGTCTTGAAAAATCAATTGTAAAACTTCTACTTCACGGTTTGTTAAATTGTATTGTGAAGCAAGATTTGCTATTGAATAGGAGGCGTTAGAAGAATTTTTTGAATCCTTTGTGTAATATTCATAGAAACGAAGATTGATGTGATCACTAAAAGCTTTTACAATGAACATTTCATCAGAGGTAAAATCTCCTTCTTCTTTTTTACGATATATTGTAACTACGCCTAAGAATAAATCATTATATACAAGGTTTAATTGTAATGAATAATGAAGCCCAAATGGTTCATAGCATTTTTTATAAAGTACTGTTCTAATTCGTTCTTCTTCAGGCATTAAATCGCTTTCACGAATAAGTAAACATTGACCACTTAGCATAATCCAACGAGTATAATCTTCATCTTCATTCAATAGATAGTTTTCTTCAGCATCAGAATAGACTACAGGCACACAAATAGGGTCGCAAAGTAAGTTTTTTGAATTAGTATGATCAGCCATTAAGATGCTTGAAGCTGTATTCGGAATTAACATTTTGAGTAAATTTAAGAATGTGATTTTCATAGTATCAAAATCAGGAATGCTATATATTTGATAAATTATATTGTTTATTAAGAGAAATTCATTATTTTGCATATAAAGACCTCTTTGTAATTATATATTATTTTTAAATAATTGTATTCTAGATATGAATATCTAGAATACATAGTGTTTATCTAAAACAGTGTAGCACAAATGATATAACTTGTACATATTTGTAAAAATACTTAATGCATATTCAAAAAAATAACGAATAAATTAGAAAGTCTATTTTGTGCATAAGCCTAAATATCAGGCTGAGAAGATACTAAGTAATAAAAAAGGTACTTATAAAGTAGTATAAATACTCTTAAAATAATGCAATAACCATACATTGAGATAATTGTATTCATTAGCTGATTTATTCTATAATAAGATTAATAAAAGAAATTGATTAAATACAACGGTGTATTATTGATTGAAAAATCAAATTAATGCGCCGTTTTGATTTTAGAAAGGAAGTATTATTATGGGAGAAAAAAAACAAGTTATTGAAGAACTAAACAGAGTCATAGGATATATTAAAAGTGAGGAACTAACAAATGATGAAAAGGAACAAATGACAAAAGATACAATAAATTATTTTAATAATTATGTAAGTCCAGGGTGGCTTAAATACAGAAAATCAGTGTCAACAAATGCAGCAGTTCTAGAATGGACAGATGAGGGGGCTTATTGTACAGGATTGTATGGAGAAAAATTTATTGACTGCCTAGGTGGTTTTGGAATTTACACATGTGGACATAGAAATGAGGAGATACTGAATGTTGTAAAAGCACAGCTTGATCACCAAGCATTACATTCACAAGAATTGTTAGATCCATTAAGAGGATACCTAGCAAAAGCAGTTGCTGAAATTACACCAGGAGACTTAGAGTATTGTTTCTTCACCAATGGAGGAGCAGAGGCAGTAGAAATGGCATTAAAACTTGCAAGAATTGCTACAGGTGGTAGATGGTATATTTCAACAGTTGGAGCTTTCCATGGTAAAACAATGGGAGCCATTTCAATTGGTGGTAAGGGTACATATAGAACACCTTATACACCAATGGTGCAACAAGTTCAACATGTAGAGTATGGTGATGCAGAAGATATGAGAAAGGCAATAAGGAATCTTCATGCTGTAGGGGAAAAAGTTGCAGCTGTTATATTAGAGCCAATACAAGGCGAAGCAGGAGTTATTATTCCGCCAAAAGGATATTTAGCTGAAGTTCGTGAAATTTGTGATGAATATGGAGTAGCATTAATATTTGATGAAATTCAAACTGGTATGGGTAGAACCGGAACAATGTGGAGATGTGAAGCAGAGGGAGTGACACCTGACATTTTAACGTATGGTAAAGCATTCGGTGGTGGTATTATGCCAATAACAGGTATTATATGTAGACCAAAAATGTGGACAGAAGAATTAATTGATAATCCATGGTTATTAGGTTCACCAACTTTTGGTGGCAATCCAGTTTGTTGTTCAGCGGCACTTGCAACAATAAAATATATGCTAGAAAATGATATTCCTGGACAATGTAAAGAAAAAGGAGAATATTTAAAAGCAGGATTAGTGAAACTAGGGAAGAAGTACCCTACAGTAATTGATGACGTAAGAGGTACTGGACTAATGCTCGCAGTAGAATTCTGTGAAAGTGATGTAGGATATTCAGTTGCTAAGGGTTTATTTAAAAGAGGTGTAATGACAGCAGGGACATTGGTAAATGCTAAGTGCATTCGCTTTGAACCCACAGCAGTTATTTCAAAAGAAGATATGGATAATGTTATTGAGAGAATGGACTTAGCACTAGAAGAGACTAAAAAAGAATATAACCTTTAAAAGTATAGGTGCTATATATTATTTTATATAGCATCTTTCATAGAATAAGGAGCTAGGTATTTATGAAACAATTAAGACTAAATCCAACAATATATAAATATGATGATTGCAAAATTTTCTGCAAAGAATTCCGTATTGGAAAAGATGATTTAATAATAACAAATAAAATAGTATATAATAATTATTTAAAGTCTAATGTAAATGAGGCAGCTGTTTTATTTAGAGAAAATTATGGGAGTGGCGAACCATCTGATGAAATGGTTGAAGCTATGTATGAAAATATTAAGAGAATTTCTTACGAGAGAGTTATTGCTATTGGGGGAGGATCTATTCTAGATATTGGAAAGTTATTTGCTTTGAAAAATATTTCACCAGTTATAGATTTGTATGATCATAAATTAGAAATCATAAAAGAAAAAGAATTGGTTTTAGTTCCAACTACATGTGGTACTGGAAGTGAAGTTACTAACATTTCTATTATAGAATTAAAAGAGAAAAAGGTAAGAATGTATATTACCACAGATGAATTATATGCTGATAGTGCTGTTATTATACCAGAATTATTACAATGCCTGCCATTTGAAGTATTTGCAACTAGTTCTATTAATGCATTCATTAATGCAATTGAATCGTACTTATCTCCTAGAGCAACTGAACATACAATGATTTTTTCTATTAAAGCTATAGAAATAATAATTAAAGGTTATAAAAAGGTAGTAAAAGAAGGAATGGATGTACAATGTGAGCTATTAAATGATTTCCTTTTAGCAAGTAACTATTCTGGAATTGCTTTTGGAAATACAGGGCGTGCATTAGTTCATGCAATGAGTTATCCATTATGTTCAATATATCAGGTACCTCATGGAGAAGCAAAGTATACTATTTTTATAGGACTATTAAGAGTATATAAAAAAATGAATTCAAATGGGAAAATCAAAAAATTGAATGAATTTTTAGCTAATGTACTAGAGTGTGATGAAAATGAAGTTTATGAACAAATAGACATTTTATTAAGTAATATAATTGTAAAAAAATCTCTGAGTGAATATGGAATAAATGAAGATAAATTAGAAGAATTTACTGATAGTGTTATGGAAAAACAAGAAAAACTAATGGCCAATAATTATATAAAATTAGATAGAAAACAAGTTTACGATATTTATAAAGCATTATACTAATAGAAAGAAATAAAAAAGAGCATGGAATTAATATTACGCGACAATATCAATGCTTGTATTAAAGTAGAGCTAAGGCACAATCAAAAAAATAACAAGTCTATCTGCCAAGCTTATTTTCGTTCATGTACCTAAATAAAATAATACATTTGTCATTATAGACAAAAATATTATAATTCTTGGACATAGAAAAGATAAGATTAAAGTATTATTATATAATCAAGTTAAAAATAAATTAGCAATCTAGTAGACAATGGAGTCTATCATGTAAATAAGTATGATAGACTCCATTTTTATAAAACTAAATAATTTTAATATTGAATACAATGCGAAAATTGAATAATAAATTTAATTAGGAGGATTTAACAATGATAGAAGAAACAAATGTAAAATTAATAACATCTATACCAGGGCCAAAATCAAAGAAGATTATAGAAGAGAGGAAAAAGTATGTAGCAGATGGTGTATCAATGGCAACTACTGTAGCTATAGCAGAAGCTAAAGGATCATTAGTAAAAGACGTTGATGGAAATGTATTTCTTGATTTTGCAGCAGGAATAGGAGTACAGAATATAGGACATTGTGATGAGTCTGTAGTCGCTGCTATAAAAGAACAAGCAGAAAAATATATACATCCTTGTTTTCATGTAGTTACTTATGAACCATATGTAGCACTTGCTAAGAAGCTAACAGAAATAACTGTCGGAGATTATGAAAAGAAGGTTATGTTTGCAAATAGTGGAGCAGAAGCATTAGAAAATGCAATAAAAGTAGCTAAAACATATACTAAAAAAACAGGAATACTTTCAGCTACAGGTTCATTCCATGGGCGTACAAACATGACGATGTCGATAACAAGTAAATACAAACCTTATAAAAATGGTTTTGGACCATTTGCACCAGAAACTTATAAATTTGATTATCCATACACTTATAGAAATGGTGGCGGAATGTCAGATATAGACTATGGTAAATTTTGTGCTGAAAAGTTAAGACTAATGCTAAAGACAACAATATCTCCAGATATGATAGCTTGCTTAATAGTTGAACCATTACAGGGGGAAGGCGGATTCGTAGCACCATCTAAAGAATACATGCAAGAATTGCAAAAAATATGTAATGAAAATAATATAGTATTCGTAGTTGATGAAGTGCAAGCAGGATTTGCGAGAACAGGCAAGATGTTCGCTCATGAACATTATGGGATAGAACCAGATATTATCACTATGTCAAAGTCAATAGCAGCAGGGGTTCCATTAAGTGCAGTGGTTGGTAAAAAAGAAATAATGGATTCAGCTTGTGTTGGTGGAATTGGTGGAACTTATGGTGGAAGTCCACTTGCCTGCGTCGCAGCACTTAAAGTAATTGAAAAAATTGAAAAAGAAGATTTATGTGGAAAAGCGCTTAAACTTGGAGAATATATTGTAGGAAGACTTAATGAAATGAAAGAAAAATATAATGTTATAGGAGATGTCAGGGGTATTGGTTCTATGATAGGATTAGAACTTGTAAAAGATAGAATTGCAAAAGAACCAGCAGCAGACCTTGTAAAAGCAGTAATTAAGAAATGTTATGAAAAAGGAGTTATATTATTAAATGCAGGATTACTTGGAAATGTAATTCGTTTCTTACCACCATTAGTTATGACAGAAGAACAAGTTAAATATGGAATGGATGTATTAGATGAATCAATTAAAGAATGCATATAAGATAAGAATAAAGTTATTTTTTTCATATATTTAGTTTAATCATACATTAATATACTAAATTTAAAATTAATTAATGCAGCTTATAAATTATAATTTATAAGCCGCATTAATTAATTTCTAGAGCCTAACTTATCATATTAATAATTTCTTCAATATTATTTGCACCGAAGTACACTTTCTCATCATTAATTATTATTGCTGGTACACTCATTACTTTATATTTATTTTTTATATCAGGAAACTCTGATAAATTTATCATCTCAGCTTCAACATTTTCATTTTCAATAGCTATTCGTTGAGCTGCAGTAACTACATCAGGACAGAAATGACAAGATAAAGATACACCTATTTTTATATTAACTTTTTCATCAATATTTTTGATAGTCAATAAAACATCTTCATCAATATTTTGGCCAGGACCTGCTAAATTATATATTGAGAGGATAAATGAATTTAGTTCATGACCACCAGGAACCCCATGGAATTTAACACCGCTATAATTACGGTTACTATCTAGTAGCGCAACTATTGGGAATTTATCAGCATTAATTTTTTCTTCCACTTCAGGATTTGAACCTTTAATGTATATTTCAAATTTTAATTTATTACTAAGACTAGATATGTCTAGAACTAGATCCTTTAATTCTAAAGATTTAGGTAAAGATTCATCAATAATTGATACAAGGGTTACCTCTTTTTCCATTTTGTTAAGAACTTCTTTAAGTTGTGATCTTAAAGTATCATTTAACAATTTACTTTGTCCTCCAATTACATCTGAAGATGGAGCAATGATATTATTTGATTTATTAATTTCTGAGTTACTTTCAGTGGAAGAAGATTGTTCAGCTACCACATCATCTACTATTCCTAATTTTTCTTTTTGTGAACTAATATATTTTTCTGCACACGTAGCAGCAATAGCTCCATCCGAAACGGCTGTAACAACTTGTCTAAGAGCCTTCGGTCTTAAATCACCAGCTGCATAAACTCCAGGAAGACTAGTTTCCATATTATCATTTGTTAATATATATCCCGATTTGTCCATATTAACTATATCTTTAAACAGAGATGTTTTAGGTTTATATCCAGCAAATACAAAAATACCAAATGAACCATCTTCTTTAGAAACGTTATATTCAAAAGTCTCTTTAGTTACATTATTAATAAATTTTGCATGCTCCAAAGCATTATGACCAGTTGCCTCTAGAATCTCAGTATTAAACTTAACATCAATTTTATCATGTGCTAACACCTTATCAGAAATTGATTTTACACATGTGAACTCAGGTTCCCTTGCAATGACTGTTACATGTTTTGCAAATCGTGTAAGATATATAGATTCCTCAGCAGCTGCAAATCCTGCACCAATGACGAAGATATCTAAATTAGTAAAAAATTCACCATCACATGTTGAACAATAAGCAACTCCACGACCTGCAAATTCTTCTTCACCGGAGAATCCAAGTTTTCTTGGCACAGCACCTGTAGCAATTATTATAGTGAGTGCTTTGAATAATCCCTTAGTTGTAGTTAATGTTTTAATATCATTTGATAAATCCAAAGTAGTAACCTCTGCTTCTTCAAATTCAACATTAAAATTCAAAGCTTGTTGTCTCATATCTTTTATAATCTTTGGGCCACTAGCACTAATAATACCAGGAAAATTGATGACTTCAGAGGTTGTTTCTATTTGACTACTTAAATTTCCTTTTTCTATGATTAATGTCTTTAATTTAGACCTCCCTGCATATAATGCAGCTGATAATCCAGCAGGACCTCCACCAATTATTATTAAGTCATATAATTTATTCATCTTTTACCTCCTAACTATAAGTAATTTCAAATTTAGGTATATGAAAGAAAATAACAAGTCAAATGTATTAGCATACTGACTTGTTATTTTAATATACCCTAATTAAAGAAAGATTAGTATTTAAATTTATCTTTAATATAGAAAATTTTACAGTGCTAATTTATTATAGTTTTCCAACTAGGTCTAGACTTGGAGTTAATGTTTCAGCACCAGGAGTCCATTTGGCAGGACAAACTTGGTCACCATGTTCAGCAACAAATTGAGCAGCTTGAACCTTTCTTAACAGTTCATCAGAATTTCTACCGATTCCTAAATCATTAACTTCGTATGCTTTAATTATTCCATCTGGATCAATGATGAAAGAACCTCTTAATGCTTGACCTGCATCTTCAATAAGAACATCGAAGTCTCTTGCAAGTTTACCATTTGGATCAGCAAGCATAGGATACTTAATTTTACCTATTGTTTCAGTAGCATCGGCCCAAGCTTTATGAACAAAATGAGTATCTTCTGATACAGAATAAATTTCGCAATCTATTTCTTTAAATTTATCATAGTTATCTGCTAGATCTCCTAATTCCGTTGGGCAGACAAATGAAAAATCTGCTGGATAAAAGAAAAATAGAGACCAATGACCTTTTGTTGAATCTAGAGATATATCTTTAAAACCTCCATCTTGATATGCTGTAACTTTAAAATCATTTACCTTTTTATTTATTAATGACATATTATGTTTCCTCCTCTTAGTTAAATTTATTTTATCTCAATATATATATGAGAATTATTATCAATATCTATGTATTAATAATAATTCTTATTTAATAAAAAGTCAACAGAAACAAATAAAATTTAAAGTAGCAATAGCAAGTAAAATAATTGACAAGAAATTTTTCAAGTAGTAATATTAAAGCAAGGCAAAGAGGCTCATAGAGTGAGATTATTTGCTTATTTTTTATTATAAAAGAAGATTATTTCATAATTAAAACAATTAATTAAAAAATCTTTACAATAGACATAATATATTATTTAAAATAATTAAAAAGGGAATATATTTGATGAATTTTATGAAAAGGTAATAAGGCATATTTGAAGAGATATTTTATTTCATATGTCTAGGCTGAGTAAATGGAGGGCAATATGGTAGAAACAGTAGTATCAATAGGACTTGCAGTTGATGAAACAATGATAATAAAGAAAAATAGGATTCAACCTAAAAATTTAAATGGAGATGAAAAAAGGATATGTATTGTTACAGGACTTCATGGAGATGAGCTTGAGGGACAATATGTATGTTATGAGTTAACTAAAAAAATAAATGAAAACATTGAGTTTTTAAATGGAATAGTCGATATATATCCAGCACTTAATCCTTTAGGAATAGATTCAGTACATAGAGGAATGCCAACTTTTGATTTGGACATGAATAGGATATTCCCAGGATCAGAAAATGGAGCTATGGCAGAGCATGTAGCAGCAAAGATCATAGAGGATATAGATGGAGCAAATATGTGTATTGATCTACATTCGAGCAATATATTTTTGAGAGAAATTCCTCAAATTAGAGTGAGTGAAGATATAGCGGAAAAATTATTACCTTATGCAAAATTATTAAATGTGGATTTCATATGGGTGCATCCACTAACAACAGTCTTTGAATCAACACTTACATATAACTTAAACAATAGAAATATACCAACATTGCTCGTAGAAATGGGTGTGGGTATGAGAATTACCAAAGAATATGGGGATCAATTAGTAAAAGGAATATTTAATTTAATGAAAGAAATGAATATCTGGAAAGGTGAAGTTGAAGCTGTTCGGGAACCTATTGTATCAACAGAAAAGGGAATTAGATTTATTAACGCTAAATCCTCGGGAATCTTTGTGCCTTCTGTAGATAATTTGGATGAAATTAAAAAAGGAGATAGTATAGGAGAAATTTTAAATCCTTTAACTGGTGAAATAGAAGAGAAGGTAATCTCTCTTTGTGATGGAATGATGTTTACATTAAGAGAATATCCAGTAGTTTATGAGGGATCTCTTATTGCAAGAATACTTGGAGGTGTGAAATGAAAAAGGAAACACTATTTACATTGAAATCACCTTATAGAGATGATATGCGTATCGCTGGATATAAATTTGGAAAAGGGGAAAAAGCAGCATGTATAGTAGGCGCAATTAGAGGAAATGAAATACAACAATTATACACTTGCTCCCAGCTAATAAAGACTTTAACAAAGCTCGAGCAAAGGGGAGCAATTGCTAAAAATAGCGAAATTCTCGTAATTCCATGTGTGAATTCCCATTCTATGAATATAGGAAAAAGATTTTGGACAATGGATAATACTGATATAAACAGAATGTTTCCAGGGGATGCCAATGGGGAGACAACTCAAAGAATTGCAAACGGTGTTTTTGAGCAGGTTAAGGGATATGCATATGGAATTCAATTTGCTAGCTTTTACATGCCTGGAGATTTCATACCTCATATAAGAATGATGGAAACAGGTCACCAAAGCCCGAGTCTAGCAAATCTTTTTGGACTTCAATATGTACTTATTCGTAAACCTAAACCATATGATACAATGACTCTTAATTATAATTGGCAACAGTGGGAGACAAATGCATTTTCATTATACACAAATGCAACAGATCAAATTGATGAAGTATCTGCAAAACATGCAGTAGTAGCTGTTTTAAGATTCTTAACTAGAATGGGAGTAATAAAATATACTAGCCATAGTGGATATATAGCAAGTGTATTAAAAGAAGATGATTTACTTTCAGTTAAAACTACAATAGGGGGAATATATAGAAGATTAAAAAATCCCGGAGATGGAGTAGAAAGAGGAGATGTCCTTGGAGAGATACTTCACCCCTATGAAGGTGAGGTGCTAGAACAAGTTATATCACCAACAGATGGAATAATATTTTTTGCACATACATCACCATTAGTAATGGAGAATGTGGTGGCATATAAAATAATTAGAAGACTTCATGAGTAAGGAAATAATAAAAAATAAGCTAAGAATTTACTAAGAATAATAGTGAGTTCTTAGCTTTTATTTACGAATGGAATAAAAAAATATAAAGAAAATGTTTGACAAAAGTGTGCATACTGTTTATATTGTATATATACAGTATGCACACGGGAGGTGAAATAATAATTTGAAAATATTACTTTCTAATAAATCTGATTTGCCTATTTATGAGCAAATCAAATCTCAAATTAAGGAACAAATTTTGTCAGGAGCTATAGCTGAAAATGAGTTTTTACCATCTATAAGGCAACTAGCAAAGGATTTGGGAATAAGTGTTATTACAACTACAAGAGCTTATTCAGATCTAGAAAGTGAGGGATTTATAGCGACTCTTAGAGGAAGAGGAAGTTATGTACTTCCAAAAGACAGCGAAATGGTAAAAGAACAATATTTAAAAAAAATCGAAGATGCATTTACAGTTGCAATTGACAATGGAAAAGTAGCTAACATATCAAATGATGAATTAATAGTAATTTTAAAAACATTGATGGATGATTAGATTATGTATATCAAATTCGATTAAGGAGTGATAAATATGAATGCACTTGAAATAAAAAATTTAAATAAAACTTTTGATGGATTTAGCTTAAAAGATATAAATTTAGATCTGCCAAAAGGATATATTCTAGGTTATATAGGACAAAATGGATCTGGTAAAACTACTACGATAAAACTTATCATGAATCAATTAAAAAGTGATAGCGGAGAAATAAAAATATTTGGAAAAGAATATAGGGATGATGAAGTTTTGTATAAAGATATGATAGGGTTTATTGGAGATGAATGTTATTTCCCAACATGTTTTACATTAAAAGATGTAATTAATACTCTAAAAGATTTTTATACTTCATTCGATGAAAAGAAGTTTAATGAATATGTTCAAAGGTGGGGACTGCCTTATAAGAAAAAAATAAAGGACTTTTCAAAAGGAATGAAAGCTAAACTATCTTTTGCAAGTGTTTTATGTAGAGATACAAAATTACTTTTATTAGATGAACCAACAAGTGGACTTGATCCTGTAGTTAGAAGTGAAGTTTTAGAAATATTACAAGAATATATATCAGATGGTGAGAGAAGTGTAATATTTTCTACACATATTATGAGTGATTTAGAAAAAATAACTGATTATCTTTATTTTATTGATAATGGAGAAAAGGTATTTTATGATACAACAGAAAATATATTAGAAACTCATTTAGTTGTAAAAGGTGGAACAGAAGATTTGAAAGCGGAAGTAAAAGAAAAGCTAATTGGATATAAATGTTCCCATATTGGATTTGAAGGATTAATTTATTCAAAGGATAAGAAATATTTAGATAAAAATTTCTTATTTGAAAAACCCTCTATGGATGATATTGTAGTTTTTTATATAAGTGGAGCAAGGAGGGATTAATATAATGAATGCAATAAAGTACTTCAAGTTAGATTTAAGAGTTATTAAGGGGAAAATAAGCATTTCATTAATATTACCAATATTAATAGGAATTATGGTTATGTTTAATAATAATACAGCTATTATGGGAATCGGTTTTTTGCTTTTTCTTTTAATTGCACTTGCAACAATGCCATTTGATTCAGAAATAAGCGAAAAGAGTAATAAAATATATGTGATGTTTCCAGCAACGGTGTCAAATATGGTATTTGGACGATTTCTATATTTAATTGTTTTAGCATCAATTATATTTTCTATAGATGGAGCTATAATAGCATATCTTTATGATACAAAGGTAATTTCAATAAATGCAATAACAGGGATTTTCTTATCAGGATGTATAACGGTAGCGATTTGCTTTTGTCAATATCCTGTATATTATAAATTCGGTATCGAAAAAGGAAAAATTTTATCAAAATTGATATATCTTGTTCCGGGGCTTGCAGTATTTGCATTAACTTCAGTTATTAGTGAAAAGAATATGAGTACAAGTGTAAGCGGGGTTTCAAATTTTATTATTAATAACAGATTAAATCTAGTTTTTATGGTATTAATAATTTGTATAATTGTTGGAATGATATCTTATAGAATTTCATGCAATATTTGTGGTAAAAAAGAATTATAGGATCAATTCAAATAATAATTAAAAGGAGGTAAAGGAAAAATGAATGCTATAAATTATTTAAAATTCGATTTAAGAATTATAGGAAAAACTATGAAATACTATGTACTAATACCAGTAGTGTTTTGTGTGAGCGTAATGTTTGTTGAGAAGCAAGGTATTCTAGGAGCAACATATTTGCTTTTCTTTCTAATTATAATTGCACAAGCGCCATTTGGTGGACAAGCAAATGAAAAAAGTACGGCTATGTACTATATGTTTCCTAGTAAAATTTCAAGCATGGTACTTGGGAGATTATTATATCTAATAATTTCAACAATTATTATTTTTACAATAGATGGAGCTATGCTTTTATATTCATATAAAACAAATGCAATTCAGGCATCTGAATCAGTATTACTTTGCATATTTGCAATTATAACCTTAATAATTTGTTTTTGCCAATATCCACTATACTACAAATTTGGAATGGAAAAGGGACGAATGATATTATTAATGGTATATTTAATTCCAGCATTTGCTATATTTATGATACCATCACTTTTAGTAGATAGTGGTTCATTTATAAATGGAAATTTAAGTAATATTATATTTTGGATTGGTGATAATAGAATTATTAGTATATGTATAGCAATGACAATTTCTATAACATCAGGATATATATCTTACTTGGTTTCATTTGGAATTTGTAAAAGAAAAGAGGTGTACTAAAGAAATGTGCGTGTTAGTACAGCTAGATATCAGACTATGTATACTTTAATGGTATAAATCATTTAAGTAGAGACCTAAGGTATGAAAAATTAAGTATAAATTTAAGATTTAGATTAGCATTTATTAATAAAAAAATATATATAATAAAGATATGACATAAAATAATATATTAACATATATTATATTTTAGCCATAAATAAGTAGATATTTGTAAGGGGAGAGAAAAATGAAAAAAACTTTAGCAATTATCATGACAGCAGCTTTGACAATTGGAACAATGGCTGGATGTAGTCAATCAACACTTAATTATTCAAAGGAAATTTCAAATACAGCCAAGTGGGAAGCAACAACATCTAATATAGAAGGTACAGTTAATGTTGATGCAACAGGAATAAAGGAAGAAATAACATTTACTGCAACTGGATATGCAGCAAATAATGAATCATATGTAGAAATGAAATTCAATGATGCAAGTGGTAAATTTAATATTCCAGAAATTAAAGCATATAGTGATGGAACTACAAATTATATCAATAAGAGTTTTTATGAAGGAATATATGCTTTGAGTGGACAAACTGCTCCAGAAGCATTAACTAACATAAAAGAAGAGTATATAGCAATTGATTCAGCATCTAACGGAATCAATGCAAATCAAATAAAGGCATTAACAACTCAACCGGATGCAGTAGTTGAACTAGGAAAATTAGTATTTGGAAATAGTGACATTGATTTACCTTTTGTTCAAAATGATAGAGAATACACTATAAATCTTGATACAAATCAAACTGTAGATTTAGGTGCAAAAGCTGTAAAAGCTGCAGGTAATAACCTAGATAATATCAACAATACTTTTAAGTTAGGATTAACTACTGAAGGTATTGCACAAGCTAAAACATCAATTAATGATGCGAGCTTTGATAAAAGCTTAACTGATGCTAAGACAGCATTAGCTGGTTCAACTATAACCTCAAAAGAAGCATTCACAGATAGTGACTATACTTCAGACTTTAATGTGAATCTACAAGTTAAAGATTTTGGAAAGATTTCATTTGTAATGAAATCAACAAGCACTAAGAGTGAAGTAAAAGCAATAACTCTTCCAACTAGCAAAATTAAACTTACAGCAGAAGAGTTTGCTAAGGTATCTGCTCCAACAAATACAACAATAGAAGCAAAAACAGGTGTGGTAGCTAAATAAGTAATATTTTCGATCTGTTATTCTATTTAATGTACCTAATATAAAGTAGATATACCTTATTTAAATCAAGAGGCTGTTACGAAATAGAAATTTCTATTTCGTAACAGCCTCTTATGTTTGGAGAATACTATTATTTATAAGTATAAAACTTATTAGAAAATAATGTTGGAACACTTTATCTTTCATTTAAGAGATGCTATGAAAAAACTGTGAATAAATTAATTAGAAAAAGAGGGCATATGGAAAAATATATTTCTAATATGAGTGTTTTTTATATGAACATATTGTTTTGAACAATGAAAGATGTTAATATAACATTGTTCATAAAATGAACTTACAGGAACTAAGAATATAAATTATGTGGTAATGTAATAGTTTGTAGTAAGAGAGGGGTGTGGAATTAATGAGGAAAGTAAAAACAGCCGTAATTTTAGCAGCTGGAATGGGGTCAAGATTACAAGATGTAACCAATGATAAATTACCAAAGGGACTTATGAAAATAAATAATAAGAGCTTAGTAGAGAGGTCTATTGAAAAATTAAGAAGCTTAGGTATAGAAAAAATTTATATAGTGACAGGTCATCTACATCAATTTTATGATGAATTAGCAAAAGAAAATAAGTATATTGAAACAAAAATGAATAGAAGATATAAGGCTACTGGAAGCATGACGTCTCTTTCAATGCTAGAAAATGAATTGAAAGAAGATTTTTTATTACTTGAAAGTGATCTTATATATGAAGTTTATGCTCTAATAAAAATTATTAATTATGAAAAAGATGATTGTATTTTATTAAGTGGAAGGACAAATTCTGGTGATGAATGTTATGTAGAAGTTAAAGATGATAATTTATATAAAATATCTAAAAATAAGGAAGAAATAGATGATGTATATGGAGAGTTAGTTGGGATTTCAAAGATATCACTAGAATTATATAAAGAGATGTTAAAGCAATATAAAAATTTTAACAGCTCAATATATGACGATAAAAATGAAGTAGATCTTTTTGAAAGTATAAATAAAAAAGTAAAGAAATATGATTACGAAAATGCCATATTTGATGTCGCACAAAAAAAAGAAGTCGGTTATTTAAAAATTGAAAGTTTAATATGGGGAGAGATCGATGATAAAAATCATCTTGAGAGAATAAAAAAATTTATACTTCCTAAATTAGAGAAAAATACAGAAGAAGGAATAAGATTGTAGTTTATATATAATTTAAAATAAAAAAATAATTTATTAAGTATAGGAGTGTTAATATATGAAAACAGTTTATGTTGCTATGAGTGCTGATATAATTCATCAAGGGCATCTGAATGTCTTAAGTGAAGCAAGACGACTTGGAGATGTAGTAGTGGGTTTACATACTGATGATGTTATAAGAGGCTACTGGAGAAATCCTATAATGAAGTATGAAGAAAGAAAAGAGATAATAAGTAATATCAAAGGCGTTGTATCTGTAATTTCTCAAGACAGTTTAGATCAAGTTCCAAATCTTATAGGACTTAAACCTGATTATGTTGTTCATGGAGATGACTGGTTGGAAGGGTCTCAAAGAGAAATTAGAGAAAAGGTTATAAATGTAATAAAAGAATGGGGAGGAAAACTTGTTGAAGTGCCATATACTCAAGGTGTTTCTATATCAAAATTAGATGAGAAATTAATGCAAATAGGTACAACTCCTCAAATGAGAATGAAAAGTCTTAAGAAATTAATTTATTCAAAAAAACCTGTCAGAATACTTGAAGCTCATAATGGATTAACTGGACTTATTGTTGAAAAAACAAAAATTAAAAATAATGGCAAAATAAAAGAATTTGATGGTATGTGGATAAGTTCTTTGTGTGATTCAACAGCTAAAGGAAAGCCAGATATAGAATTAGTAGACTTAACATCAAGACTAAATACTATTAATGATATTTTAGAAGTTACAACAAAGCCAATAATTGTTGACGGAGATACAGGCGGACAAATTGAACATTTTGTTTATACAGTTAAAACGTTGGAAAGATTAGGAGTATCAGCAATTATTATTGAAGATAAGACAGGACTTAAAAAAAATTCACTATTTGGTACTGATGTAACTCAAACTCAAGATACTGTAGAGCACTTTAGCGATAAGATAAAAGCAGGAAGAGAAGCTAGAGTAACTAGTGACTTTATGATAATTTCAAGAATTGAAAGTCTAATTGCAAATGCAGGTATGGAGGATGCAATTAATAGGGCAAAAGCTTATATTGAAGCTGGAACAGATGGAATTATGATTCATAGTAAAGAAAAAAATGGAAAAGAAATAATTGAATTTTGCAGAAGATACAATGAATTTGAAAATAGAGTTCCACTAATAGTAGTTCCTACATCTTATAATTTCATGAAAGAAGATGAATTAGTGGAACTTGGAATTAATGTTGTCATTTATGCAAATCATTTACTAAGAAGTGCATACCCAGCAATGGTAAATACAGCAAAGAGTATCTTAGAAAATGAAAGATCACAAGAAGCTTCAGTAAACTGTATGCCTATAAAAGAAATCCTCACTTTAATTCCAGGTGGGATGTAAGTAGAATACATCATTAAAAAGATTTACAGTCAAAATCGACGTATGAGTATAAATCGCCGAAATCAATAATACTATATTGTTTCGGTTACTGAGAATTCAGCTGTGGATTTCTACCATTAGAAGTTGCACCATTTCTGCATGCTCCTGAGGCAAACTCAGGACAAGCAAAAATGGAACAACTTCTAATGAAGAAATACCTACAGCCAAATTCTCTGATGTAACACTACACAAAAGAGTATGATTGATTTCTAATTATGAGATATTCATAGTATAAATTAAAAGTTTAATATTTATATATGAGAATTAGATAGGACTATTTTAAGTAATATAGGAATGTTATTGTAGAATTTTATGATTTAGGAGTTGAATTAGATGGTTGAAGTTAAAGAGTTTTATAATGAACTATTAAATAATCATATAAGTTTTTTTACAGGAGTCCCAGATTCTTTATTAAAATCTTTTTGTGCGTATATTAAGGATAATGTAAGTAGTGAAAAGAATATAGTTTCAGCTAATGAAGGAAATGCTATAGGATTAGCTTCTGGATATTATTTAGGAACAAGAAAAATAGGACTTGTATACATGCAAAATTCAGGACTTGGGAATGCTGTGAATCCACTTGCTTCACTTGCTGATAAATTAGTCTATAGTATACCAATGCTTTTAGTAATTGGATGGAGGGGTGATCCAAATAAGAAAGATGAACCTCAACATAAAAAGCAAGGATTAATCACTACTGAAACTTTAGAAATATTAGGAATTAAGTATGATATTTTAGGTGAAGCTAGCAATAATGATGAAATGAAATTAAAGGTAAAAAAGGCATATAGTTATATGATGGAAAATAATGAACCGTATGCTTTAGTAATAAAAAAAGATACATTTGATGAATATAAACTCAAAAATAATGCTATTTCTAACTTTGAAATGACTAGAGAAGAGGCTATAGAAATTGTAGTATCTAAGATGAAAGAAAATTCAGTAGCAATATCAACAACAGGAATGGCATCTAGAGAACTCTTTGAATTAAGAGAAAAACATAAAGAAAGTAATAGTAGAGATTTTTTAACAGTGGGTTCTATGGGGCACGCCTCTCAAATTGCATTAGGAATTGCTTTAAGTAAGAAAGATAAGGACGTTTATTGCATTGATGGAGATGGCGCTTTATTAATGCATCTTGGAGGCTTGGCTATAATAGGCAATCAAAAACCTAATAATTTTAAACATATATTAATAAATAATGGAGCACATGATTCAGTAGGTGGACAAGAAACTGTTGGATTTAAGATAGATATTTTAGCTATTGCAAAAGCTTGTGGCTATAAAGCATTCTATTCATGTAGTTCCAAGATAGATTTATTAAATTTATCAGAGAAAATAACAAATATAGAAGGACCTATATTTTTAGAAATTAAAGTCAGAAAAGGTGCACGTAAGAATTTAGGAAGACCAACTACAACACCAATAGAAAATAAAGAAGCTTTTATGGGATTTTTAGATACATAAAAGTGTATCATTGATTTCTAGTTGTGGATATATATTCATATTACAAGTATAAATTAGAAGTTGGATATCTATAAAATGAGGGGCAATAAAATTCAATTGAATATAAAATTATAAGGAGGAATCAAATGGATATTAAGAGGAATATATTATTAAATCCAGGGCCTGCAACAACTTCGGATACAGTGAAGTTTGCTCAAGTTGTACCTGATATTTGTCCAAGAGAGAAAGAATTTGGAGATATTATGGAGTTTGTATCAAAAGAGCTTACCAACTTTGTAGGGTCAAATGACAAGTATACAACCATATTATTTGGAGGATCAGGAACGGCATCAGTTGAAGCTATTTTAAGCTCAGTAGTAGATGAGGCAGTAGTGCTTATAATTAATAATGGAGCCTATGGCAAAAGAATGTGTGAGATAGCAGAAGTATATAATTTAAATTATATAGAATTTAACAGTTCACCTACAGAAGAAATAAACTTATATGAATTAGAGGAAATCATAAAAGCACATAATTTAGAAGATATAAAACCTAAAAAATTACTAATAAGCCACATAGCAGTAATTCATCACGAAACTACAACAGGAATATTAAATGATATAAAATCAATAGGAAAAATTTGTGAGGAATATAAAATAGATATGATAGTTGATGCTATGAGTTCCTTTGCAGGTATTCCTATAAATATGGATGAAATGAATATAAAATACTTAGCTTCAAGCTCAAACAAGTGTATACAAGGAATGGCAGGAATAAGTTTTGTAATAGCAAATAAGGAATCTTTAGAAAATATTAAGAAAATTAAACCTAGAAATATTTATCTTAATATATATAAACAATATTCATATTTCAAAGATAATTATCAAATGAGATTTACGCCACCAGTACAAACCCTTTATGGATTAAAGCAAGCCATAATAGAAGCAAAAGAAGAGACAATAGAGAATAGATATGAAAGATATAAAAATTGTTGCAGAATTCTTTGGAATGGCTTGGATAAGCTTAAATTAAAAAAGTTAATAGATGAAAAAATATCATCTATGCTTTTAACTTCAATTATTGAACCACAAATTGAAGAATATAGCTTTGATGATTTGCATGATTATCTATACAATAAAGGATTTACAATTTATCCTGGTAAAATATCGTCTCAAAATACATTTAGAATAGCGAATATAGGACAAATATATCCAGAAAATATGAACAAATTCGTAGAAATATTAGAAGAATATTTTATGGGTATTGCTAAATAGATATTCTTTTTCGGATGTTCATCAATACACATTAAGTTAGGCACAATCAAAAAAATAACAAGTCAAGATACATCGCATTTTTGACTTGTTATTTTTTTCATATGCTTTATGAATTTTCATACATAAAAAATCTTTTGAATGTTAAAGTTAGTAATAGTATTATAACTGACGTTAGTGCTATTGTGCCTCCAGGCGCACTATTTATGTAATAAGAAAGTACAAGTCCAATCATTACATCTAAAAATCCAAATATTATTGAAAATACTAGGGTTTTATTAAATCCTTTTTTTAATTGCATAGCTGTTGCTACAGGAACTACTATTATTGAAGAAACAACAAGAATTCCCATCACTCTTATGGAAAGGGAAATCGTAGCTCCAACAAGCAATGTGAACACATAATTTACTAACTGAACATTGATACCTGCTGTTTTGGCACCACTCTCATCAAAAGTTATATAAATCAATTTATTATAAAGAAATAAAAGAGTTATAAGGCAAATTCCACCTACAATAGAGATTAAAAGTATATCAGATTTTGTAACAGTTAAAATGCTACCAAATAAAAATGAATCGACTTTAGCTGATGCCTTGCCACTACTTATTAAAATAATTGCTATACCTAAACTTAAGGTCAAAACAATAGACATTACAAGTTCTGCATATTTTTTATAATAATTTCTTAAGAATTCTATGACAACAGCACAAATACTAGTAAACAGAAATGCAGTTAAAAGTGGATTAGTGCCTATTACAAGACCAATTGCAACTCCAGCAAAGGAAGAGTGAGATAATGTGTCACCAATCATTGAATAACGCCTAAGCACAATAAAAAGCCCTATAAATGGGCAAAGTATAGAAATAATAAAACCAACAATAAATGCATTTTGCATAAAACCTAATTGAAACATATATTTATTCCCTTCCTAAATCTAAATTTAAGTCATCAAAAATCACTGACTAAGAGACCTGATTAGTTATATTATATGAGAAATTGAATCTTCAACTTCTAAGTGTTTTATAAAATCTTCTTTTGTATATAATTTTATAACAGCATTTTCTATTTTTAAAATATGTGTTGAATATTTTAATGCAATCTTAGTATTGTGTTCAACAGATATTATAGTTTTGCCAAAATCTCTGTTTAGGTTTTGGAGTAATGGATAAATTTCATTTTGACTTTTTTCATCCACTCCAGATGCTGGCTCATCTAATATTATTAAATCTGGATTTCCAATCAATGCTCGTGCAATAAAGATTCTTTGTTGTTGGCCTCCTGATAAATTTCCAATCAAGTTATTGCTAAATTCAGTCATATTAACTTTCTTTAAAGAGTCTTGAATGTTTTTTAAACTTTTTATTCCAACAGTTTGTGCATGGCAATGTAATACTTCTTGAACTGTTATTGGAAATTCTGCATTGAAATTATCTAATCTTTGTGAAACATAAGATATTTTAGTGGAATCTAAAGTAATTAATCCAGAATCAGGTTTTAAAATACCTAATATAAGCTTCACTAATGTACTTTTGCAACTTCCATTTTCACCGAGAATAGATAAATATACACCATTAGGAATATTTAAATTAACATCCTTTAATAACTGAGTTCCTTTTGTATATGAAAACGATAGATTTTTTATATCAACCAAATAATCAACTCCTTAAAACATTATTATATTATACACTTGATTGCAAATGATTTGCAACAAGTAAATAACTTATTCGGTAAATATTTTTTCTAAGTACCAACTTTTATTAATGTCTTTTTTAAAGCTTCCTTTAAGAGAGACATTTTTATGAGGCTCATCTTTAGAAAGTCCAGAAACTTCAACAACAGCAGTTTCACCATCACAATATATTAAAGACATTTTTTGAACTCTAAGTAGTTCATTTTCTGACGAGGAACCAGTAGTAAAATTATATTCGACAGCAAAACCAAGATCTTTGGAATTATTAGAAATATAGATGTTTCTGGTAATGAAAAAAGAAACTAGTATCATGAATCCTATCGAAATAATTAAAAAAAACATGGATTTTCTTCTGGATCTTATTATAATGTTTCTTTCTAGTCTTTTCCTTTTTCTATGAACAAAAGATTCTGTTTGAAGTGGTAAATTGTTTATCACAATGAAATACCTCCTTATCTTTTAATTTAAAAAATATTTATTTTAAGGAATATTTGGTATAAAAAATTATTTATAGTAATAATAGGTACAAAAATATATTACCATAATTTTACATATAATAAAATTAAAAGTCTATGACAAAATAAAGAAAAAAATATAAGGATAATAGCAGATCTTAAGTATATAGTGGTTATAAAATACCATATTTAATTTGTATGGTTAAAAAATGTCTTTTTTGATATAATTTCAAGGAAGATGTATATTTTAATTAATTCATTTAGTTATTGTTAATAATCTCAATATATAATATTTACTAAAACTCATATATGTTTTAAAATTGCTAAAAATAGAAATAAGTATTATAAAATGAAACTTCACAAGTGAATTTTTTATATTATATCTAAATTTAGTTAATCTAAATATCTAATTTATTCGTATTGTTAATAGATCTCATATGGATATATGAAATCTATAGAACGACTAGATAAGATAAAATTAATAGGATGGTGAAATTATGGATTTTTCAAGCTTGGTATTAATAGAAAAAGATAAAGAAACAGGATTCATAAAAAAAGAATTAGGAAGTTTTGAAGTGAATGAAGGGGCGTTATTTGTAAAAAAGCTTTATGTATTAGATGAAGTTGTGAATATGCATTTTGATACAAATAAAAATGTGGAAGAATGGGAATACTCAGCAATATATGATTTATTTAATAATGAAATATTTATAGAAAATGGATATGAGATAGAGGAAGATTTAGACGAATATAATCCTGCATATATAATCAAGTTTAAGTATGAAGATGATTATGATTTGATGAAGAAAAAAATACAAGGAGCTGTATCAATAATAGAAAAAGAAATGGTATTAGTATTTGAGGTCATACAAGGAAAAGAATCTGAATATGCAGAATAATTCATCTATAGTAATTTATAACTAAAAAAGAAAGGTGTGTTAAGATGAGTGATTTAAAGAAAAGGCAAGAGATTGAAGAACAGTTTAAGTGGAAGGTTGATAAAATATATAAGAATATAGAGGACTGGGAAAAAGCGTTTGAAATTTTAAAAAGTGAAGCAACTAAATTAAAAGACTATTCTGGAAAGTTAGTAAATGGAGAAAAGATTTTAGAATATTTAAAATTGAATGAAAAAATATCAAGAAAAGCAGAAAATCTATTTATTTATGCTCATTTAAAATCTGATGAAGACACTTCAAATTCTACTTATCAAAGTTTGATGAGTAAAGTTGATATATATATGGCTGAATTTGCAAGCTATACAGCTTTCTTTGTACCTGAACTCTTGAGTTTAGATGATAAATTTATTCAAAGTGAAATAACAAGATTAGATGAACTAAAAGAATTTGAATTTCTGATTGATGATATATTAAAAGAAAAGCCACATATATTATCAAAAGAAATGGAGGAACTGTTAGCAGCAGCTTCAGATTGCTTAGATGCACCATCAGCAATACACAATATTTTAACTAATGCTGACATGACATTTGGTAAAATAGAAGATGAAGAAGGCAATCAAGTAGAATTGACAGAAGGAAATTATTCTTTATTTATAAGAAGTAAAAATAGAAATGTAAGAAAAGTAGCATTTCAACAATTATTTGGAGAATATGATAAGTTAAAAAATACTTTAGCTACTTCTTTAACTTGCTCAATAAAAGCCTTTAATTTTGGTAGTAAAGTAAGAAAATACAACAGTGCATTAGAAGCTTCATTAAAGCCAAATAGCATATCCATAGAGGTTTATAAAAATGCGGTAAAGGTTATAGATGATAATTTAAGTTCTCTTCATAGATATGTTCAAATCAAGAAAAAATTACTAGGATTAGATGAGATTCATATGTATGATTTATATATACCGGTTATTGAAATACCACAGGAAAAAATAGAATTTAATGATGGTGTAGATATAGTATTAGATGCGTTGAAGCCACTAGGATCAGAATATATAGACATATTTAAAAGTGGAATAAAAGATGGCTGGGTAGATATATATGAAAACAAGGGTAAAAAAGGTGGAGCTTATTCATGGGGAGGGTATGATACTATGCCGTATGTGTTACTAAATTATAGTAATGCACTACAGGATGTCTCAACATTAGCCCATGAAATGGGGCATTCAATTCATTCATATTACTCAAGAAAAGAGCAATCATACTATTATGCGAACTATACTTTGTTTTGCGCAGAAGTTGCATCAACAACAAATGAATCTTTACTTATTCATTACTTAATTGAAAAAGAAAAAGACGAAAAGAAAAAGCTTTATCTAATAAATCAAGAGTTAGAACAAATAAGAACAACAGTATTTAGACAATTAATGTTTGCAGAATTTGAACTTTATACTCATGAAACTTTAGAAAAAGGAATACCTTTAAGCGCAGAAGATTACAATAAAGCATGGCATGACTTAAATGTTAAATATTTTGGGAATGAAATAATAATAGATAAAGAAATAGATGTAGAATGGTCAAGAATTCCTCATTTTTATTCTGACTTTTATGTTTATCAATATGCAACAGGATATGCAGCTGCATCAGCTTTTGCAAAATCAATTTTAGAAGGGAAAGAAAATGCAGTAGATAAATATAAAACTTTCTTAAAATCAGGTGGTAGTGATTATCCAATAAATATTTTAAAAAATGCAGGAGTAGATATGACTACAAATATACCAATAGAAGCCACTATAAAAAGATTTGATGAACTATTAGATATGATAGATAAATAGATATTTGATGATTGGCAATTATTAATAAAAGTTAATGACTTTTTTATAATTGCCAACTATTTATTTGATTTTCTAAAATATCATAATAGTCTAATCTATAACATAAAATTTAATTATGAACCATCTCATTTCTATAAGTGATGATAATTCACAATCAAGATTTTATTGAATTTAAACAAAGAAAAGTAACGTTTATAAAGGGCAGGTAAATATGAACAAATTTGAAGAAAAATTTTATAAAATTTTAATAAACAAAGAAAATTTTTATATGAGACAATACTATAGCAATTTTTATAAAAAAGAAATATTTTTTGCAGTTAAAGAGCTAAAAGATGGAATATATTGTGTTTTGATAAGTGATGATAAAAATGAAAATATAGATTATACAGAGGCAATTGAGTACATGAAAACACTAGAGAAGACATTCTCTTTAAATATGATAATTTTTTCTAATGAAGAATACAAATATATAGATTCTTCATCAATAAATAAATTAATTATAAATAAAGATAACTATAAAGTTATTGAATGCGATAAGTCTTGCATCCCATTAAAAGAAATAGTTGAAAAGTATATACAAGACAATGGAGAAAAAATTATTAATACCCCCAAAAAAAATTTACAATATAAAATACCCACACTAGTTATAATATTAATAAATGTAATAATATTCATAATTACTCAAGCTGTGATTTATAATATTACAAACAGCGTACGTGCATCTTCACCAATAATATCAGATGAGGTAATAAATGCAATAAATAATTCCGTATTAATAAGTTTTGGAGCCAAATATAATGTATTAATAGAACAAGGTCAGATTTGGAGATTATTAACATGTGCTTTTTTACATTCTAGTCTAATACATATAGGGTGTAATATGTATTCATTATATATAATAGGGCCACAAATACAACAGATTTATGGTACCAAAAAATATATGATTATATATTTTCTTTCATGTATAACATCATCACTATTAAGCTATTTTATGAGTCCTAATATATCAGTAGGAGCATCCGGTGGAATCTTTGGACTTATGGGAGCATTACTAGCTTTCGCTGTTATAGAGCGACATACAATACAAAGAAAATATATATCAAGTTTACTACAAATAATAGTACTAAACTTATTTATTGGCTTAAGCATAAAAAATATTGATAATTTTGGACATGTGGGTGGTCTTCTTGGAGGTATTCTAATAGGATTTATTATGTACAGAATACATAATAAAAAACACAGTGATAATAAAAAAAAGTCGTAGATTTACAATAAATTAAATGATGCTGAGAAGCTCACAGAAAATTTTGGAAAAATATACAAGATAAATATTAATTTTATCTTAAGAAATATAGGGTTGATTTTTTATTTCTATTGAAATATTATTAAATAGGTATAGTACGAGAGTAAATATATAAAGTGAAGCTTTTTAGGTGGAGTTTTACTCGGGCTGAGTTTAGTAGGATTTTATCTTGGATTTGGTAAAATTCATGGAATCATGTCGTTCTTAGCTCTCATTATAAAAAATGGTAGTTTTATAATTTTTAAAGATCAGATAAAATAATAAATGGGAATAAATCTCATTAAATATTAGGAGTGAATGTAATGGGAAAATATATTTTTACCATAACAGCTTTTTTTCAAATTTTTGTTTTTGCTATAACATGTTATTATTTAATTCTAGGTGTAATAGGTCTTTTTAGAAAAGCTGAAAAGAAAGATTATATACCTAAAAATAGATTTGCATTATTAATTGCGGCGCATAATGAAGAAGTGGTTGTCGGTAGTCTTATAGAAAGTATGTTAGAACTTGATTACCCGAAAGATATGTACGATGTTTTTGTTATTGCTGATAATTGTACAGATAATACAGCTAAAATATCTAAAAGCTATGGTGTAAATGTTTGTGAAAGATTTGAAAAAGATAAAAGAGGCAAAGGTTATGCCTTAGAATGGATGTTTACAAAGTTATTTGATATGAAAAAACAATATACTGCTGTTGCTATATTTGATGCAGATAATCTTGTACATAAAGACTTTTTAAAAGAAATTAATTCTAAATTACAAGAAGGATATAAAGTGGTACAGGGTTATATAGATAGCAAGAATCCTGATGATTCGTGGATTTCTGCAGCATATTCTATAGCTTTTTGGACTCAAAATAGAATGTTTCAGTTAGCTAGAGCAAATGTTGGATTTTCTAACCAAATTGGAGGCACCGGATTTGCAATAGAAACTAAGATATTAAAAGAGTTAGGTTGGGGTGCTACTTGTTTAACAGAAGATTTAGAGTTTACTTGTAAGCTCGTATTAAATGGAGGTAAGGTAGGTTGGGCTCATGATGCTATTATATATGATGAGAAACCACTAAAGCTTGCTCAATCTTGGGCTCAAAGAAAACGATGGATGCAAGGATTTACAGATGTTGCTTCAAGATATTTCTTTAAATTGATAAAAAAATCAATTACAGAAAGAAAATTCTATATGTTTGATTGTGCTCTATATGTATTACAACCTTTTGTAACATTGTTAATAGGTATTGCAGCTGTGTTAACATTAATACAGGTAAATACTGGTGGGGTAAATATATATATTATAAACAATCTGTTTGGTGATGATGGTAATGGTAATGTAGGTGCCATAGTTTTTAAAGCATTTGCAGTTGTACAATTTTTAATTACACCGTTAGTATTAGCAATTGATAAAAAGGTCACAAAACCATTTTTAGTTATGATGGCATTATATTCAACTAATGTTTTTGTAGTTCCTTATTTGGCTACCAATATACATAATTGGATTATTGCATGGTCGATAGGAGTAGGATATAACCTAGCATTCTTAATATTGACTGGAATATTTTTAGGCAAGAAAAATTTAATATTATTTTTTAGATTCTTATTATATGGATTATATACATTAACATGGATACCAATCACAATTCAAGGTATTCTAAATAAAAACAATAAAGAATGGAATCATACTAAACATGTTAGAAAAATAGAGATATGTGACGTATAAAACTTTGGATATATAGTTAAGGCACAGTCAAAAAAAAATATATAACATTATTGACTTCTTATTTTCTTTCATGTGCCTAAACTGAAGAATAAAGGTAATTGATTTGTGGAGTGTTACATTATAAGATCTTCATGGCTCTGTTTTTTAGATTATTAAGTTATTACAAATGTGCTTATTAAAAAGTGAGAATGAAATTTTATATTTCATTCTTTTGACTTTCTCTATAGGCGCTTGTCTTTCAAGCAAGCATTTTAAGTATAACTTATAATCTTAGAAGCGCCAAATAGAATCTTAAAGTAATAGAAACAAATCAATTACCTTTATTTTGGCGGATATACATGTCAAAGCAAGAACTAAGTTTTTTTGACATTAAAGCAGAAAGGAAGTATATTTTTATAGAACAGAATAATAACAAAAATAAGAACTGGCGTTCGAAACGGAGGGTTTTATGGAATTGAAGAATATTAATACTTATGATGTAACAGATTTGACATCACTTGAGAAACTAGAGCCTGTAAGAGTAAGGCCAGGAATGTACATAGGTTCTACAGGTAGTAAGGGCTTACATCATTGTATATGGGAAATAATTGATAACTCTATAGATGAAATAACTAATGGATATGGAAATAAGGCAACTATAACTTTAAATGAAGATAAAAGTGTTACAATATTAGATAATGGAAGAGGTATTCCGACAGGGATCCATCCAATTAAAAAGAAATCTGGAGTGGAAATGGTATTTACTGAATTACATACCGGAGGAAAGTTTGATAATAAAAATTATAAAACTTCTGGGGGTCTTCATGGAGTGGGATCTGCTGTTGTAAATGCTTTATCTAAATGGTTAGAAGTTGAGGTATATCAAAATGGTAATATATATAGACAAAGATTTGAATATGCCTTTGATAAAGAATTAAAAAGAGACATGCCAGGAACATCAGTTGGAAATTTAAAGATAATTGGAAAATCAGATAAAGTCGGAACAAAAGTCACATTTAAACCGGATTCTGAGATTTTTTCAACAACTGATTTTAAATTTGACATAATAGATAGTAGATTACAAGAATTAGCATTTCAAAATAAAGGTATAACTTTAGAGCTAACAGATAAAAGAAAAGGACAAGAAATTACTAAAGAATATTATTCAGAAAATGGCCTTTTAGATTTTATTCATTATTTAAATGAAAGTAAAACACCAATTCATGAGACACCTATAATTTTCGATGGTGAAAGAAGAGTTGGGGACCTTGAAATGTACGGAGAAGTGTGTATGCAATTTACAGATTCAACTACTGAATGTATTGCAAGCTATGTAAATAATATTCCAACTACAGAAGCTGGAAGCCATGAAACTGGATTTAAAACAGGAATGACAAGGGCGTTTAAAGAAGGCGCAAAGAAGCTTGGACTAATTAAGGAAAAGGACAAAGAGTTTGAAGGCGATGATCTAAGAGAAGGAATGACAGCTATTATAAGAGTTAAAATTACAAATCCTATATTTGAAGGTCAGACCAAAACTAAACTTAGCAACAGTGAAGCATATACTATGATGAATGATTTAGTTTATACTAGATTTTCTGAATGGATTGAAGATAATAAGAGCTTAGCAATAAATATAATGAATAATGCATTAGAAGCATCAAAAAGAAGAGATAAGATTAAAAAAATAAATGAAGCAGAAAAAAAGAAAATAGGTAGAGGAACTTCGCCACTAGCAGGTAAAGTCGCTGTCTGTACCTTAAAAGATAAAACTGTAAATGAATTTATAGTTGTAGAAGGAGATTCGGCAGGAGGCTCTGCAAAGCAAGCGAGAGATAGAAGATTTCAAACCATTATGCCTTCAAAAGGTAAGATAATGAATACAGAGAAACAAAAACTTGAAAATGTATTAGCTTCAGAAGAGTTGAAAATATTTAATACAGCGGTTGGAACTGGTACTTTGGATAACTATAAAGAAGAAGATTTAAAATATAATAAGATAATAATAATGAGTGATGCTGATGTAGACGGATATCATATTAGAACACTTTGGATGACGTATATTTATAGATATATGAGAGCATTGATTGCAAATGGCCATCTATATTTAGCACAACCTCCGCTATATAAGGTATATAAAGAGACAAAAGGTAAAACTGTAATGAAATATGCATATAGTGATGAAGAATTAGAAAAAACTAAGAAAGAAATAGGAAAAGGTGCATTAATCCAAAGATATAAAGGTCTTGGCGAGATGAATCCAGATCAATTATGGGATACAACATTAAATCCAGAGAGTAGGACACTACTTCAAGTTAATATAGAAGATGCAGCAAAAGCTGAAAAAATGGTTTCACTACTTATGGGAGATATTGTAGAACCTAGAAAAAACTATATGTATAAATATGGACAATTCAATTAATTGACGATTGACAATCGACAATGGACAATTAATGATGAAAAGCCTGTGGCTTTTCTAAATTATATATTTTCAAGAAATCCTTTGGGGGATTTATTCCTAAATTGTGAATTGTCCATTGCCCATTGATATAAGGAGAAGAGTATGGCAAAAAAGAATGATAATATTATACCTAAAGATAATAATATAATTGGCATTCCTTTAGAAGAAGCAATGCCTGAAAATTATTTACCATATGCAATAGAAGTTGCAAAAGAAAGAGCACTTCCAGATGTTAGAGATGGGCTTAAGCCTGTGCATAGAAGAATATTATATGGTGCATATATGCTTAGAGCCTTCCCGGATAAACCTTATTATAAATCTGCTAGAATAGTTGGAGATATTTTAGGTAAGTTTCATCCTCATGGAGATGCATCTGTATATGAGGCTATGGTAATTTTAGCTCAAGAATTTTCAACTAGAGCACCATTAATAGAAGGACACGGAAACTGGGGATCAATAGATGGAGACGGTGCAGCAGCAATGAGATACACAGAAGCGAGGCTTTCACCTATTGCTATGGAAATGTTAAGAGATATAGAAAAAGACACTGTAGATATGATTCCGAATTATTCAGAAAGTGAAATTGAACCCAAAGTATTACCAAGCAGATATCCAAATCTTCTAGTAAATGGTACTTTCGGTATAGCAGTTGGTCTTGCAACTAATATACCACCGCATAATTTACAAGAAGTAACAAATGGAGTATTGGCTTACATAGATAATAATGAAATAACCACGTCAGAACTTATGGAATATATAAAAGGACCAGATTTACCTACAGGTGGAATTTTAATTGGAGAGAAATCCATTTTATCAGCTTATGAAACTGGAGAAGGAAAAGTTGCATACAGAGCTAAAACTTCAATTGAAAAATTGGATAATGGAAGACTCGGAATAGTGATAACCGAATTCCCATATAGAAGAAATAAATCGAAACTTCTTCAACTAATATCAGAAATGACAGGTGACAAAAGACATGCAAAGGCATTAGAGTCAATAATAGATATTAGAGATGAATCTGATAGAGATGGAATAAGAGCTGTAATTGAACTAAAGAAAAATACTGACGAAAATATTGCAGACAAGGTCTTAAAATATTTATTTAAGAAGACTGATCTGCAATGTAATATAAGCTTTAATATGGTAGCACTTGCAAATGGTAAACCAGAGACTATGACATTAAAGGCTATAATAAAATACTATGTAGAACATCAAAAAGAGATAATAACTAGAAGAACTCAAAATGAATTTGATACAGCAAAAAAGAGGTATCACATTGTTGAAGGCTTTATTAAATCAATAAGTATCTTAGATAAGGTTATAGCGACTATTAGAAACTCAAAATCTAAAAAGGATGCTTCAGATAACTTAATAGATAAGTTTGGATTTTCAGAGATTCAGGCACAGGCTATATTAGAGCTTATGTTATATAGATTAACAAATCTCGAAATAGATATATTCGAAAAAGAGTATGCAAAACTTGGTAAATTAATTAAAAAGCTTGATAAGATTTTATCCAGTGAAAAAGAGCTTTTAAGAGTAATTAAAACTGAATTAAGAGAAATAAGTGATAAATATGGAAACAAGAGAAGAACTAGAATTGTACAAGATGATAATGAGAGTAAAATTGATATCGAAGAATTAATAATAGTAGAAGAGGTCATGATTACAATATCAAAAGATGGCTTTATAAAGAGAGTACCTCTTAAAAATTATAATAGATCCAATTCTAATCCAGAGGATATTGAATATAGGGAAAAAGATTCATTAAAATACTTAATTCCTTCAAATACTAGAGATACATTACTTATATTTACGGATAAAGGTTTTATGTATCAAACAAAAGGAATTAATATTGCAGAAATGAAGTGGAAAGAAAAAGGAGAAAAATTAGATACAGTTATTAAAACGTTAAATCTTGACAATGAAAAGATAGTTGGCGCCATATCATTAGATAATTTTAATCCAAATAAAGTCTTTAGATTTATAACTAAACGTGGAGGAATTAAGCAAAGTTCGCTAGAAAAATTCCAAACTTCATATGCTAGGCTTCAGGCGTTAAAGCTTAAGGATGAGGATGAATTAATAAATGTATCAATAAGAAAATTAGAAGAAAAAGATAAATTTTTGAAAGTTAAAAGTAAGTTAGGCCTTGAATTTACGCTAGAAGTGAAAAGTCTTGAGGATACTCCGAGGAACATATTACCTATGCAATTATTCAATTTTGCACCAGAAGATGAGATTATTGAAGTAGAAGATAGTGATGAAATTGAATATTTTGAACTGAGCATAGGCATTACGGACAAGAATAAGATAAAATCATATGGAAGAATTAAAGAAGATCCTCTAAAAGTTAAAACTAATTCATTAAAAGAATTATTAATGTTTAGTAACAAAGGATACGTCTATAAATTACCAGTATTTTTAATGAAAAATGTTATAAGTGAAGAAATCTCAGTAGAATCATTATTAGGAAAGTTAGAAAAAGGAGAAAAGATAATTAGTCTGTTTTCAATTGACTCTTATGATGAAGAGTTAGGAGTATACACTTTTACTAAAAAAGGAATGGTGAAAAAGACTTTATTCAAAGAATTTGATGGAGAATTTTTCAGGCAAATCTACTACAGATTTAAATTTGAAGAGGACGAAGTGATCTCAGCAGAGATAAACAAAATAAAATTTGGTTCTTTAGTAATGATAACCAAAAAAGGAATGGGAATAAAATTTTCTGCTGAAAATGTTAATGCAATGGGAAGACTAGCATCAGGTGTTACAGGAATAAGTTTAAGAGATGAAGATGAGGTAATTTTTGGAAGATATAATAGTAATGACATAAGCAGTGAGAAAAATAATATAGCTTCATCTGCAGATAGGACTGAAGTTATTTTAATTTCTAAATCTAAAGAGAAATCGGCAATTAAAATAAACGATATTAAACTACAAAATAGAGCAGGTAGAGGTACAAACATAATGATGATCGTACTTGATGATGAAATCAAAGATGTAACTTTAAATTGATGTATAATAAAATTTACAATTAAGGAATGATTCCAAAGATAAGGTCTGAAGAACTAAATATAATGTGCCCTGTATGAAAGTGCAGGTTTCTAAACATAAAATTTAAAGATTCACTTTTGGTTTGCTATTTTCACAACGCGCAATTGATTCATATGAAAGCATAGGTTGAGCTACGTGAGAGTTCAACATAACCAAAATAAATTTTGGAGTTTCACTTTTGCTTCTCTACTTATGGTAGTTGGTGAATAAATAAGGTATAATTACGATGTAAATAAGATAGTGTACAATGAGGATATTCTAAAGATTAGTTTAGGATATCCTCATTATTTAAATTAAGGAGGTAATAAGTATGAAAAAAGTATGCTTATTGTTAGCAGATGGGTTTGAAGAGATAGAAGCGTTGACTGTATGTGATGTGCTTAGAAGAGCAAATGTGACTTGTGATTTAGTTTCAATTAAAGATAAAATGGTTAAGTCAAATCATGGAGTAATAGTGCAGACGGATATATTTTTCGATGAAGATATGGAATATGATCTAGTAGTAATTCCAGGAGGAATACCAGGAGCAACTAATTTAAGGGATGATGCAAGAATAATAAAATTTATAAAAAAGCAAAATAAAGAAGATAAATTGATAGGAGCGATTTGTGCAGGACCAATAGTACTCGGAAAAGCTGGTCTTACAGAAGATAGAAAGATGACTTCTTATCCAGGGTATGAAGATGAATTACCAAATTGTGAATATTTAGAAGAAGATGTAGTGGTTGACAAGAATATAATAACTAGCAGAGGACCTGCGACTGCAATGGCATTTTCTTATAAATTATTAGAGAAACTTGGATATGAGCATCAAGTAAAAGGTATTTCATCGGGCATGTTATATAACATGTTTAGAGGTTAGATTTCAAGGGCATTGCTATGATGTGATTGAGAGGAGAAATGATGGCAGAAAGATGGTTTGTAAAAAATATAAAAGCTGATTATAAGCAGATATCAAATAAATATGGAATTACGGAATTTATGAGCAAGCTTATAATAAATAGAGATATTACAAATGATGAAATGATAAAAAGTTATATGAATCCAGAGTTTGATAAACTCTATAATCCAAGAGAAATGAAAGATTTAGAAAAAGCTGTAGAGATACTTAACGATAAAATAAAATCAAATAAAAAGATAAGAATTGTTGGAGATTATGATGTAGATGGTGTAATAAGTGTCTATATTTTATATACAGCATTAAAAAGATGTAATGCAAATGTGGATTATGAAATTCCAGATAGAATAAAAGATGGATATGGAATAAATATAAATATAATAAAACAAGCTAAAGAAGATGAAATAAATACTATTTTAACTTGTGATAATGGCATATCCGCTATAGAAGCAATAAAATATGCTAAAGATATGGGCATCACTGTAATAGTCACAGACCACCATGATATACCATTTGCTGAAGATGAAAATAAAATTCGAAAGTTCATAAGCTCTAATGCAGATGCTATAATAAATCCGAAACAAAAGAATTGCAATTATAAATTCAAGGAATTATGTGGGGCTGGAGTCGCATTTAAACTTGTAGAAGTGCTTTATGAAGAAGTAAAAATAGATAAAAAAGAATGTTATAAATTTATAGAATTTCTAGCACTTGCAACGGTTTGCGATGTTGTAGATCTAGTTGATGAAAATAGGATCTTTGTTAAAAAAGGATTAGAATTCATAAATGATACTGCTAATTTAGGATTACAAGAATTAATAAGAGAATGCAAACTGAATGGTAAAACCTTGGCAGTATACCATTTAGGCTTTATCATAGGACCATGTATAAATGCATGTGGAAGATTAGATTCAGCTAAAAAGGGTCTAAAACTGTTACTCTCAGAAGAAAAAGAGGAAGCAAGCAAAATTGCTAATGAATTAGTCAGGCTGAACGAAGAAAGAAAAGATATGACAATAAAGGGCATGGAAACTGCTATCGAAATCATAGAAAAAAATAATATGATAAATGATAAAGTATTTGTTATTTATATACCAGATGTACATGAAAGTTTGGCAGGGATAATAGCAGGAAGGATAAGAGAAAAGTACAATGTTCCAACTTTAATAATAACAAGAGGCGAAAATGGAGTAAAGGGATCAGGAAGATCTATAGAAGAATATAATATGTTTGAAGAACTTGTTAAATGTAAAGACTTACTTGGAAACTTCGGGGGGCATCCTATGGCAGCAGGGTTCTCTTTACGAGAAGAGAATATAGATGAGTTTAGACGTGAATTAAATAGAAATACAACATTAAAAGATGAGGATCTAGTAAAAAAGATTACTATAGATTGTGTTTTATCTCTTGATTCAATAAATTATGAATTAATTAATGATTTGCAAAGGTTAGAGCCATTTGGTAAAGCGAATTCTAAACCTTTGTTTGCAGAGAAAAAGATTAATTTATTAAAAGCTACAGTATTAGGTAAAAATAAAAATGTATTAAAATTTAAATTGAAGACAAAGCTTAATAAGGCTTTGGATGCTATTTATTTTGGAGATATTTACGAATTTGAAAAATCAATAGAGGATAAGTACGGGAAAGAAGAACTACAAAAGCTTTATGATGGAGTATATAATGACGTGAATGTAGATTTAGTGTTTTATCCAAGTATTAATGAATATAATGGTAATACGTGTATTCAAATTGTAGTGCAAAATTATAGATAATTTTAGAAAGGATGATATTTTTGCCTAAATATAAAATAATAATGACAGGCGGAGGAACTGCTGGACATGTGACTCCTAATTTAGCATTAATACCTAAATTAAAAGAAAAAGGTTTCGAAATAAAATATATTGGAAGTTTTGATGGTATTGAAAAAGAAATAATAACACAAAATAATATTCCTTTTTTTGGAATTTCATGTGGAAAGTTAAGAAGATATTTTGCTGTAAAGAATTTTACAGATCCATTTAAAATTATAAAGGGTATTGCTCAGGCAAGCAAAATATTAGGAAAAGAAAGGCCAGATGTTATTTTTTCAAAGGGTGGGTTTGTAGCAGTACCTGTTGTTATTGCAGCATCTATAAGAAAAATACCGGTTATAGCTCATGAATCAGACGTAACCCCAGGACTTGCTAATAAATTGTCAGCACCTTTCTGCGACAAAGTGTGTGTTACCTTTAGAGAAAGTTTGAATTTTATAAAAGGAAATAAAGGAGTACTTACAGGAAGTCCTATAAGAGAAGAGGTACTTCATGGAGATAGAGAAAATGGAAAAAAGATATGTGGATTTACTGATAATAAAGAAATTTTGTTTGTTATGGGAGGAAGCCTTGGATCAAGACTCATAAATGAAGAAATAAGAAAAAATTTAGAACAACTTTTAAAAGAGTTCAATGTAATCCATATTTGTGGAAAAGAGAATATAAATCAAAAATTCATAAATAAAAAAGGATATAGGCAGTTTGAATATGTAAGTGAAGAACTAGCAGATTTAATGAAAGCTGCAGATTATATAATTTCAAGGGCAGGATCTAATTCTATATTTGAATTTTTAGCATTAAAAAAACCAACTTTATTAATACCTCTTTCTAAAAAAGTAAGTAGAGGAGATCAGATTTTAAATGCTAAGTCTTTTCAAAAAGAAGGTTATGCATTAATGTTAGAGGAAGAAAAAATCAAAAATGAGATATTGTATGAGAAAATCTTAGAACTTAAAACTAGAAAAACAGAGCTTATTACTAATATGGAAAAAAGTGAATATAAAAATGGCGTAGAAGCAATAATAGAAGTATTAATAGGCAGTATAAAGAAATAGATAGCTAAAATATACGATTATTACCTTAAATAATATAAATTGTACAATCAAATCTTGCAAAAAAAAATATGTGAGATATAATAAAAGGGTAAGTTCATTTTAGTAAAAAAAGAAAGTTAATTATTTAACAAAAAAATGAGGTGCTATTTGAATGAAAAAAGTGTCAATCATTTATTGGAGTTGTGGGGGAAATATAGAAGCCCTTGCTAATGTTATGGCAGATGGTGTCAGAGAACAAGGCGCAGAAGTAAACATAAAACATGTTTCAGATGCTACAATAGAAGATGTTTTAGAAGCAGATGCTATTGCTATTGGAAGCCCTGCTGTAGATGCCACTAAAATAGAACAAACTGAAATGCAACCATTTCTCGAAAAATTAAGAGATCTAAAGAAAGACAATCAAAACAAAAAGTGTATTTTATTTGCAACCTATGGGTGGATTGAAAATACTTTCATGGACATATGGAAGGATGAAATGACATCTTATGGTTTTAATGTAATTGGAAATTTAGCGGTTAAGGATTCACCAACTAAAGAGCAAACAAATCTTATTAAAGAACTAGGAAGAAAACTAGGAAAATAATATAAGGTGTATAATATTGCTTATATATGTAAAGATTATATATATAACTTAATTAGCTAAATATTAAGTGTGTTTATTGAGTGGTCGTTAAGGCCTACTTATATAAAAAATTTAAATTATTCAAAATTTAAGCTTTAAAAATAGAAAGAGGGGTCAACGCGATGAGAAAAATGAAAACTATGGATGGTAATACTGCAGCAGCACACATATCTTATGCTTTTACAGAAGTTACCGCAATATATCCAATTACACCATCATCACCAATGGCAGAATATGTAGATGAATGGGTAGCTCAAGGAAGAAAGAACATATTTGGACAACCAGTAAGAGTTATGGAAATGCAATCAGAAGGTGGAGCTGCAGCAGCAGTTCATGGTTCATTACAAGCTGGAGCATTAACAACTACTTATACTGCTTCACAAGGTTTATTGTTAATGGTACCAAACATGTACAAAATTGCAGGAGAGATGTTACCAGGAGTATTCCATGTAACAGCTAGAGCATTAGCTACTTCTGCTTTAAACATATTTGGAGATCATCAAGACGTTATGGCAGCAAGACAAACTGGTTTTGCAATGCTTGCAGAAGGATCAGTTCAAGAAGTTATGGACTTAGCAGCAGTTGCGCATTTAAGTGCAATTAAATCAAGAATTCCATTTTGTAATTTCTTTGATGGTTTTAGAACATCTCATGAAATTCAAAAAATTGAAGTTTTAGAATATGATGAATTAGCAAAATTACTTGATTGGGATGCACTTGCAGCTTTCAGAGCTAGAGCGTTAAATCCAGATCATCCTGTAACTAGAGGTACTGCTCAAAATGCAGATATCTATTTCCAAGAAAGAGAATCAGTTAATAAGTTCTATGATGGACTTCCAGAAATAGTTGAAAATTATATGGCTGAAATAACTAAATTAACAGGTAGAGAATATCACTGTTTCGATTATTATGGAGCACCAGATGCTGATAGAATAATCGTAGCTATGGGTTCAGCTACTGACGTTTGTGAAGAAACTATAGATTACTTAAATGCTACTGGACAAAAAGTCGGTGTCATTAAAGTAAGATTATTTAGACCATTCTCAAATGAAAGATTGTTAGCAGCTATTCCAAAGACAGTTAAGAAAATCGCTGTTTTAGATAGAACTAAAGAACCAGGGTCTGCTGGAGAACCATTATACTTAGATATTAGAAATGCATTCTTTGGATCAGCTAATGCACCAATTATTGTTGGTGGTAGATTTGGACTCGGATCAAAAGATCCAAATCCAGGACATATTGCTGCAGTTTATGCAAACTTAGCAAAAGAAGAACCAAAAAATGGATTTACAATAGGAATAGTTGATGATGTTACAAATACTTCATTAGAAGTTACTGAAGATATAGATGCTACTCCAGAAGGAACTACAGCTTGTAAGTTCTGGGGACTTGGATCAGATGGTACTGTTGGAGCAAACAAGAGTGCAATCAAAATTCTTGGAGATCATACAGACATGTATGCTCAAGGATACTTCTTCTATGATTCAAAAAAATCAGGTGGAATTACAGTATCTCATTTGAGATTTGGTAAGAAAGCAATTAAGTCACCATACTTAATAAACAAAGCAGATTTCATTTCTTGTTCTAATCAATCATACATTCACAAATATAATGTAATTGATGGATTGAAACCAAACTGTACTTTCTTATTAAATACTATCTGGACTCCAGAAGATTTAGAAGAAAAGTTACCAGCATCATATAAGAACTTTATAGCAAACAACAACATTAAGTTCTATACTTTAAATGCTGTAGCTATTGCACAAGAAATTGGTCTTGGTGGAAGAATCAACATGATAATGCAATCAGCTTTCTTTAAATTAGCTAACATTATCCCAGTTGAAGATGCTATTAAGTATTTAAAACAAGCAGTTGTATCTTCTTATGGTAAGAAGGGTGAAAAAGTTGTTAATATGAACAATGCAGCTATCGATAAGGGTGTTGAATCAATTGTTGAAATCAAGATTCCAGCATCTTGGAAGACTGCAAAAGATGAAGAAGTAATTGATAGTAAAAAGAAATCAGACTTCGTTAAAAACATAGTTATCCCAATGAACAGACAAGAAGGAGATTCACTTCCAGTTTCAACATTCGTAGGAATGGAAGATGGTACATTTGAAGCAGGTACAGCAGCCTATGAAAAAAGAGGAATTGCAGTAAATGTTACTACATGGGATTCAGAAAAATGTATTCAATGTAATCAATGTTCATTAGTTTGTCCACATGCTGTAATAAGACCATTCTTATTAACAGAGGCTGAAAAGAACGCAGCACCAAAAACTGTTAAAGTCGTTCCAGCTAAAGGAATAAAAACTGAAGAACCATTATTCTATGCAATGGGAGTAGCACCATTAGATTGTACAGGTTGCGGAAATTGTGCTCAAGTCTGTCCAGCACCAGGAAAAGCATTGGTTATGAACCCACAAGAAAGCCAACATGATCAATTAGAAGCTTGGGATTACTTGACAGAAAAAGTATCAATAAAAGCTAATCCAATGAACAAGAATACAGTTAAGGGTAGCCAATTTGAGCAACCATTACTTGAATTCTCAGGAGCTTGTGCAGGCTGTGGAGAAACACCATATGCTAAGGTTATAACTCAATTATTTGGAGATAGAATGATGATTGCAAACGCAACTGGATGTTCATCAATCTGGGGCGGATCAGCACCTTCAACTCCATATACAACTAATAAGGAAGGACATGGTCCAGCTTGGGCTAATTCATTATTCGAAGATAATGCTGAATATGGATTTGGTATGTTCTTAGGAGTTAGAGCTATAAGACAAAGAGTAGCTGAAAATGCTGAAAAAGCTATAACTGCAGGCGATGCTGCAAGTGCTGAATTACAAGATTGGATAGACAACTTCAATGAAGGCGCTGGAACTAGAGATAGATCTAACAAATTAATTAAAGCTCTAGAAAAATCAGGTAGCGATATAGCTAAAACTCTATTAGAAGAAAAAGAATACTTCGTTAAGAGATCACAATGGATCTTCGGAGGAGATGGATGGGCATATGACATCGGATACGGTGGTGTTGACCATGTATTAGCTACTGGAGAAGATGTAAATATATTTGTATTTGATACAGAAGTTTATTCAAATACAGGTGGTCAATCATCTAAATCTACACCAACTGCTGCAATAGCTAAATTTGCTGCAAGTGGTAAGAAGACTAAGAAGAAAGATCTTGGAATGATGGCACTTACTTACGGATACGTATATGTGGCTCAAGTTAATTTGGGAGCTGATAAGAACCAAGTTCTTAAAGCAATCGCAGAAGCTGAAGCTTACAAAGGACCATCATTAATAATTGGTTATGCACCATGTATCAATCACGGAATTAGAATTGGTATGGGTAACAGCCAAGAAGAGGCAAAAAGAGCTACTGCATGTGGTTATTGGCAAATGTACAGATTTAATCCGCTATTAAAAGAAGCTGGAAAGAATCCGTTTATATTAGACTCTAAAGAACCAACAGCAGATTTCAAAGAATTCTTAATGGGAGAAGTTAGATACGCTTCACTTGCTAAGGCATTCCCAGAAACAGCAGACGCTTTATTTGAAAAGACACATCAAGATGCTATGGAAAGATTAGAAGGATACAAGAAACTAGCTAGTCAAAAATAGTAATCAACAATAGATGCCTTTACGGCAAAGAAAGAGCAATCAGAAATGATTGCTCTTTTTTACATTTCTAGTACAAAAAATATTTTTATTTTGGGGTTTTAATTTTAAGCATTTAAGGGTAGAATTAAATGAGATATCTGAATTATTACTTTTTCAGATAACTAGAACCAAAAGGAGGTTTAACGATGGAAAAAGATTTAGAAAAATGTGGATGTAATAGTGAAGAAAGCAATTGTGGATGCGGTGAACATAAGCATGATGACCCTAAACATGAATGTTGTGGGGGACATAATCATGATGATGACCATGAATGTTGTGGAGGTCATAAGGGTGACGCTGAACATGAATGTGAATGTGGATGCAACGATGAAGGTGAAGACTTCGTTATAGATTTAGAAGATGAAAATGGAAAAATGATATCATGCCCTATAATCGATGAATTTGAGTTTGAGGAAAAAATGTATTACTTAGCTCAAAATCCTGCAGAGGATTCAGTTTATCTTTTTAGACTCGATGAAGAGGAACTTGTAGTTCCTGATGAAGAAGAATTTGATAGAGTATCAGCTTACTATCAAGATGAATTGGTAGACGAAAAAGAATAAAATAGAGGGACTTTAGTAATTATTGCTAAAGTCCCTTATTTATTCATATAAATAAATTATGACATTTACAAAGAAGTTTATTAATGATATATTTTTATTATATGACAGAAATGTACAATTAAATCAAGGCATATTTAAGAATAGCTAACCATTATGTTTACTTATTTTACGTCATATTGTGTTCATAACTTCCACTAATATTTTTATGAGTAAAACTTTATTATATTGTTTCGAATAAAGTATACATAATATCTTTGGTAAGTTATTTTTCAAATGTCTAAACTGGGGGGACAAAGCAATGCAATTATCTAAAAAAGCGGAGAATATCAATCCATCAATTACACTGGCAATCACAGCTAAAGCAAATGAATTAAAGAGCCAGGGCATTGATGTAGTAAGTTTTGGGGCTGGAGAACCAGATTTTAATACACCAGAAAATATAATTCAGGCGGCTATAAAAGCAATGCATGATGGAAAAACTAAGTATACTCCAGCAGGGGGACTCTTAGAATTAAAAGAAACTATATGTAAAAAATTTAAAAATGATAACAACTTAGAATATAAGCCAAGTCAGATAACAATTTCTACAGGTGCTAAGCAATGTTTGGCAAATGTCTTCATGGCTATTTTAAATCCAGAAGATGAAGTATTAATCCCAGTACCATATTGGGTAAGTTACCCTGAACTAATAAAATTAGCTGATGGAGTACCAATATTTGTAGAAACATCTAAAGAAAATAATTATAAATATATGATATCTGATTTAGAAAAATCTATTACAAATAAAACAAAAGCAATATTATTAAATAGCCCTAATAATCCAACTGGAACAATATACCATCAAGAAGAATTGCTAGAAATAGCGAATTTAGCTAAAAAACATAATTTGTTAATTATATCAGATGAAATTTATGAGAAGTTAATATACGATGGAGAAAAACATATAAGTATAGCGTCTTTAAATGAAGATGCATATGTACGAACAATAGTAATAAATGGTGTATCTAAAACATACTCAATGACAGGCTGGAGATTGGGATATGTAGCTACAAGTGAAACAATAACTAAACTTATGACTAGTATTCAAAGTCATATGACATCAAATGCAAATACAATAGCACAATATGCGGCAATAGAAGCATTAAATGGTCCTGTAGAAGATTTAAATAACATGATAAAAGAATTCGAAAATAGAAGAAATTTCATGATATATAAATTAGAAAAATTAAATGAGATATCTATTATAAAACCAAGTGGAGCATTTTACATTATGGTTAACATATCGGCATATTTAAATACTACTTTTAAAGAACAAGCTATAAATAATTCAGTGGATTTTTCAAAAGTATTACTAGAAGAAGAAAAAGTTGCAGTAATACCTGGAGCTGGTTTTGGATTAAATAACTATATAAGATTATCTTACGCTACATCCATGGATATAATAGAAAATGGAATAGATAGAATATCAACATTTTTAAGTAAAATTAAGTAATATTTGAGTGTTCAAAATTAAGGTAGATTCAAAAGATAACAAGTCAGCATGCTAGTCTATTTTTCGCCATACACCGCTAGGCATGTTCACCTAATAGCTCACTATGAGGCAAATATGCCTCCTTGCGCGACGAAAAATATCATCGCATCATTGATTTGTTATTTTCTTTAATATGCCTGAATATTAAAAAGGTGGGTATTATATTTTGAAAAAACTTGCTATATTTGATATAGATTATACTATTACAAAAAAAGAAACTTTAATGGAATTATTCAAATATGTAATAAAAAATGATAAAAGAAACATTCGTTTTTTACCACGAGCTATATATTGTGGAAGTATGTATGCTTTAGGAATATATGATGAGAGAAAAGTAAAGGAAAAATTCTTGAAATTCATAGATAAAATAAAGGAAGATGACTTAGCGAAGCTTGTAAAAAGATTTTATGATGAAAAATTAAAGACAATATTATATGAAGATGCATTACAAATGATGAAAAAACTTAAAAAGGAAGGAAATGATATATACTTAATTTCTGCATCACCTGAATTTTATATTAATGAATTTTATAATATAAAGGAAGTTGATAAGATAATAGGAACTAAGTTTAATTTTAAGGATGGAATTTTTATAAGGGAAATGGAAGGTGAGAATTGTAAAGGCGAAGAGAAGGTAAGACGACTAAAAGAAGTTCTTAAAAATGAAGGAATAGAAGTAGATTTTGAAGAATCATACATGTTTTCAGATTCGCTATCAGACAAACCACTACTAGATTTAGTTGGAAAGCCGTATTTAATAAATTATAAGAAAAATAATGTCATAAAAATATTAAAGTGGAAATAAAAAAGACATATTCAAAATGAAAATTATATGATCTAACATTAATTTGAATAATGTAATCTATTACCATAATTATATACGTTCGTTATATATAATTATGATTAAAAAATCGCTTATATAAATAAAAGGTGTGATAATAATGGAAGATAAAATAATATATGAAGTATTAAGAGTTATAAATGGTAAACCAATTTTTCTAGAGGATCATTTGAAAAGGATGAAAAATTCTTTTATACTGATTGATGAAGAATTTAGATTGAGCTATGAAGAAATAATTGAAAAGATAGAGAATCTAATAAAAACTGAAAATAAATATGATGGAAATATAAAGATAACTTATGGAATATGTGAAAAAATATTGAGAATATTTTTTATAGAACATTCATACCCTTCTGATGAAATGTATGAGAATGGCGTTGAAACAATATTGTATTTTGGAGAAAGAGAAAATCCTAATGCAAAAATAGTTAACGAAAGCTTTAGACAGAAGGTAAACAATGAAATAAAAGATAAAGATGTTTATGAAGCAATATTAGTTGATAAAAATGGGTATATAACGGAAGGAAGTAAATCAAATATATTTATGGTTAAAAACAATGAACTTTTGACATCACCTATGAAAGCAGTGTTGCCGGGGGTTACTAGAGGAGAAATCATAAAGAGAGCAGAAAAGCTTAAAATCAAGATTAAAGAAGTAGAATACAAATATTTAGATATTGATAAATTAGATGGAATGTTTATTTCAGGTACATCTCCAAAGGTGCTGCCAATAAAATTAGTAAACAACATAAGTTTAGACTCTAATAATAACATCATTAGAAATTTGATGCGGGAATACAATAATGAGATAATAAAATATATAAAAAGTCATTAAATGATGTATGTATTTAGAGTTTATTGTAAAATAATATAAAAAAATGAAAAATAATATTGGTTAATATAAATAATGAATATAAAATTATACAAGGCTGTGATATACTAAAAATAAGAAGCATTTTTTACTGGGGGAGATAGTAATGAATCTTAAATTTTCTGCAACATCTTTAGAGAAATGTCTTGAAAAAGCATCATCAGAATTGAATATTTCTAAAGAAACTCTGAAATATAGAGTAACTAAAGAAGAAAAGAAATTTTTTAAAATGAAAGTGGAAATAGAAATATTAAATTATAATGTAAATACTGAAATCGAACTACAGGAAAAAGGAATAATAGAGAATGTAGAAGAAAAAAAAGAAACTTTTGGAGCTAAAGTAGAAAGCGGAAAAATAATAATAAGAGAATCTGAAAACAAAGATGAGATTATTACAATAAAATCTTGTCCAAATGTGATTTTGCTTATTAATGGAGAAATAAGTAAGCAAATAACACCAGTAACATGTGAAGATAAGATTGAGTATAAATTCGAAGAAATTGAACCTATAAGAAATGTTGATATAGCTATTACAAGCGATAAGATGGAAGCGCATATTAATATAAGATCTATTCCAGCGCATATATATGAATTAGTTGATCAAGAATATCATAAGAATTTAACTCTTATAAAGAAAAAAGTTAGTGATAAGTACGCACCAAGATATACTTTAAGAGAATTAAAAGAATTATTGCAAAGTAAGGGCATTCGATATGGGATTCTAGAAGAAGAACTCGATAGTATCTGCAATGAATATGAAGTAAATAATAGATTAATAGCTAAAGGATTACCAGTTCAAGATGATGTACCCGATGAAATCGTGAATCTGTTTAAAGAATCAGAGGAGTTAATAAACTATAAGGATTCAGATGAAAAGGTGAATTATAGAAATAGATATTCAATATCTAATGTAAAGATAGGAGATAATATAGGGAAAATAGTCCTAGGAAAAGCAGGGAATGACGGTAAGGATATACTAGGAACTCCGATAAAACGAAAAACCACTAAAAAACTTGTATTAAAAATTGGAGAAGGATGTAAATTCGAAAATAATAATATTATAGCAACTACAGAAGGAAAACCTTCACTTAAAGGAAATACTTTTATTGTAAACAAGCTATATAAAATAGATGAAGTTGATTTAAAAAGTGGGAATATAAATTTTGTTGGAAATGTAGAAGTAGTTGGAGCTGTTACAGAAGGTATGGAAGTTAGATCTGGAAATGAACTTCATATTGGGAAAAATGTAGAATCATCAATATTGAACGCTCATGGAGAGGTTGTTATTAATGGGAATGTCTTAAATTCAACGGTAACTGCTGGATCTGAAAATGTCGAACGAAAACAATATTTAGATAATTTAATAAATTTAAAAAATGTTATAAGTGAGCTACATGATTCAACTGAGCAAGTAAAGGAAAACAACTTATTAGGAAACAGGCAAGATGGAGAAATTCTTAAAATATTAATAGAAAATAAGTTTAAATCACTACCAAAATTAACGAGAAAGATTTTAAATTATAATATGTCACAAGGAATTCAGCAAAGTGACATAACTGTATTTATAATAAATAAATTATTAGGATTTGGGCCTCTCAAAATAAAAAACTTTAAAGAATTGGAAGTTTTTCAAGAAGAGTTAGAAGAAGAGATTTCGGAAATAGAAACTTTAATAGTAGTTCCAATAAATGTTTACTTATCATATGTGCAAGGGTCTACGATAGAAGCATCTGGAAGTGTTCTTATAACAGGTAAAGGACAATATACATCTAATATAACAGCTTTAAATAATATAGAATTCACTAGTGAACATGCTGTTTGTAGAGGTGGGACTCTAATTGCTGGCTCTGAAATAAAATTAAAGACCGTAGGAAGTACAGCTGGAGTTAATACAATATTAAAAGTTTCTAAAAAAGGTCGTATTATGGCTGATATAGCTTATAATAATACAACTTTTTGTTTTGGTGAAAGGCAAATTGTATTAGAAGTTTCAGGTAAAGATGTAGAAGTATATATAGATGAGACTGGCGAAATTATAATTAATAAATTTAATTTATAAGGGAGGTTAAGATTAATGGCAAATAATGAAATTAAAATGTTGATATTTGGATTGAATGGGGAACATTATGCAACGGATATAAAGGATGTTGAAAGAATTCTGGGGTATCAAGAGCCAACAGTTCTTCCAGATTCACCTGCTTTTGTAAAAGGAGTAATAAATCATGAAGAAAGTATACTTCCAATAATAAGTTTATCAAGAAAATTTAATTTTGGAGAAGATAAAAAAAGTGAAAATAGAAAAATAATAATTGTAAAAAGAAAAGAAAAGAAATTTGGAATTATTGTAGAAAGTGTTTATGAAGTAAGAGATGTAAATAGCGATTTAATGGAAGCAGTACCGCCTATAACAGCTACAATAGATAAAAAATACATTACAGGATTAATAAAATTAGAAGATATTATAGTTATTTTATTAGATTTAGAAGAAATATTGTCTTCTGAGGAAGAAGATAATATTTTTTAGGGGGTAAAAATGGTAAGTACAGAAATAAAAGTTGGAATAGCTGATCTTAATTTGGTACTAGATCCAGGAACTATAATGACAATAGGACTAGGATCGTGCATAGGCATAGCATTGTATGATAGAACCCTTAAAGTAGCAGGATTAGCGCACATAATGCTTCCAGACAGTACTCAGTTTAAGAGTAACACAAACCCCATGAAATTTGCAGATTTAGCGATTCCATTGCTAATTGAAAAAATGGAGAAACAAGGATGTAAAAAAAGAAATCTTACAGCCAAAATTGCTGGCGGTGCTTCAATGTTCAATTTTTCTGATAAAAGTATAATAAGTGATATTGGAAAGCGAAATGGAGAGGCAGTTAAAAAAACTTTAAAAGATATAGATATTCCAATACTTGCTGAAGAAACTGGAGGGAATAAAGGAAGAACTATGATTTTTCAAGCTAATGATGGAGTTGTAATACTTAAGGTTGTAGGTCATGGGATTATTCAATTATAAAGAGAGGTGTGATATGGGTGGATAAAATAAAAATTATAGTTGTTGATGACTCGGCTTTTATGCGAAAGGCAATATCAGATATGATAGAGGCAGAAAGTAATTTTGAAGTTGTAGCTAAATTAAGAGATGGAAGAGAGCTAATTGAAAAGATAGATAAATATAATCCAGACCTTATCACATTAGACATACATATGAAAGACTTAGATGGACTTGCAACACTTAAAGAATTAAAAAGACTTGGAAAACATTATCCAGTATTAATGGTTAGTAGTTCAACAACTGAAGGATCAGAATTAACATTAGAATGTTTAGATAATGGAGCTGTTAGCTTTATAACTAAGCCATCTGGAAGTATTTCCCTAGACATAATAAAAGTTCAAAAAAATTTGATAGAACAAATAAAAAGTATAACAAGTAATGTTAATTCTAGAAAAAAGATACTAAGCATGGAGAATAGGACAGATTATAAATTAACTCAAAATATTATATTCAATAATCCAACTATTATAAAAGAAAAAAATACTAAAATAGAAAATGTAATAAGTACAATACCTAAAAATAAAAAGATAAATGCAGTTGTTATTGGTGCATCCACTGGAGGTCCTAAAGCACTTCAAGAAGTATTAACTAAACTTCCTGAAGATTTATCAGTTCCGGTTTTTGTAGTACAACATATGCCAGAAGGTTTTACAAAAGTATTTTCAGAAAGATTAGATAAAGTTTGTAAAATGAAAGTAATTGAGGCATGCGAAGGAATGAAAATAAGTAAAGATACAATATATATTGCTAAAGGCGGTCATCATATGACTGTTGGCGATAATATGATACATCTAAATGAAGAGCCACCTATATGGGGTGTAAGACCAGCAGTAGATAAATTATTTAACTCTGCTATAAAAGTATATGGAGGTAATTTAATATCTGTAATTTTGACTGGAATGGGCAGAGATGGTGCCGATGGGACTAGTAATATAAAGGATAGTGGTGGTATAACAATATCAGAAGATAAATCTACATGTATAATTTATGGTATGCCAAAAGCTGCATTTGAAACTGGAAAAGTGGATTTAGTAGTTCCGCTTGATGAAGTAGCTAGCAAGATAATAAAGATAATAAAATTCACATAGGAGGAAACATGGATTTTAACGAATTTCATAAGTGGGCTCATAGAGAATTAGGAATAAATTTATCAGCATATAAGCCAGAACAACTTAATAGAAGAATAAACAGTTTAATGACAAGAGTTGGAATAAAAACATTAGATGAATATTCAAGAGTTATAAAAAATGATTTACAACAAAAACAGAAGTTTTTAGATTTTATAACAATAAATGTAACAGAATTTTTTAGAAATCCAGAATTATTTATTGATTTGGAAAAACAAATTTCAAAAGAATTATTACCTAATAATCCTAATTTAAAAATTTGGAGTGCGGCCTGTTCAATAGGCTGTGAACCATATAGTATAGGAATAATATTAAATAAATTAGCACCAAATGGAAGGCATAATATAATAGCAACTGACATAGATGATACTATACTTACAAGAGCTAAAATGGGAGCATATGCACAAAGTGAAATAAAAGGTCTAAATAGCTCGGATTTAAGTAAATATTTTTCGATAAAGGACGATAAATATTATATCCAGTCTAAAGTTAAGAACTTAGTAACTTTTAAGAAACATGATTTAATCTTAGATAGATATGATAGTCAGTTTGATTTGATTGTATGCAGAAATGTTGTTATTTATTTTAATAATGATACAAAACAAGAAATTTATAAAAAATTTAGTACTTCATTAAAAAAAGGTGGGCTTTTATTTGTAGGAGCTACAGAAAGTATTTATAACTACAGAGACTATGGCTTTGAAAAAGCATCGACCTTTATTTATAAAAAAATATAAAGGAGGAATAAGGATGGATACATCTCAGTATATGTCAATGTTTTTAGAGGAATCATTAGAAAATTTACAAACATTGAATGAGTCATTATTAGATTTAGAACAAAATCCAGAAGATACAGATAAAGTAAATGCAATATTTAGAGTTGCTCACACAATTAAGGGAATGGCAGCAACGATGGGGTTTACTGATCTTGCAGAACTCACACATAAAATGGAGGACGTATTAGCAGAGTTTAGAGAAGGAGAATTAAAGGTAACTCAAGATGTAGTAACTGTGCTATTTGATTGCCTAGATACATTAGAAAAAATGGTTGATAATGTCCAAGCAGGGTCTGACGAGAAAATAGAAATGAATGGTATACTCAAGGCATTGGCTGATATAAAGAATAATGGAAATAAGAAGGCTCCATCAAGTCCAACTAAAGTTAAAAAAGATAAAGAGACTATAAAGTCAGGCGTTAATGATGATTTAAACTTAGATTTAAATCAATATGATACATCTGTAATTAAGCAAGCGAAAGAAAAAGGATTTAATTCAATCGAATTAAAAATAACATTAAGTGAAAATACATTACTAAAATCTGCAAGAGCATTTTTGATAGTTAAAGATCTTGAAGAGCATGGTGAAATTTTGAAATCAGATCCATCAACTCAAGATATTGAAAATGAAGAATTTGATTTTGAACTGAAATTTGTATTAGTAACTAAAAATACTTTAGATGAAATAATAGCTGTTGTAAATGGAATTTCAGAAGTAGTAAAAGTTGAAGCTGCATTCATTGAATTTGAAAATATTGAAATAAATCCAAAAGAAGTAGAAAACAATGAAACATCGGTAGAAGAAAAACAAGAAATTTTGAGTGAAAATTTAGAAGTGCCAAAGGCTGAAGCTGAAAAAGCATCAGAAAAGAAAATAACTCAAAAAAAAGAAGTTAAGAAAACACATCAATCTGTAAGAGTTGATTTAGAGAGAATAGATAATTTGATGAATATGGTTTCTGAACTTGTAATATATAGAACAAGATTAGAGCAGATAGTTATTCCTCATAAATCACAAGAATTAAATGAAACTTTAGAGCAAGTGGGAAGAACAACATCTGAGCTCCAAGATTTAGTTATGAAAATCAGGATGTTGCCATTAGATACAGTATTTAATAGATTCCCAAGAATGATAAGAGATGTATCACTAGAATTAAATAAAGAAATCAACTTCGTTATAGAAGGCGCAGATACAGAACTTGATAGGACAGTTATCGATGAAATCGGGGAACCATTAATCCATCTATTAAGAAATGCAGCAGATCATGGTGTAGAATCAGCAGAAAAGAGAATTGCACAAGGAAAATCACCAGTTGGTACAGTTAGGTTAGTTGCATATCAAGAAGGAACAAAAGCATTAATAAAAGTAATAGATGATGGAGCCGGAATAAATATTGCAAGAGTAAAAGCTAAAGCTGAACAAAAAGGAATAAATACAGAAGGAATGTCAGATAATGACATTAAAAATTTAATTTTTGCACAAGGCTTCAGTACTAATGAAGTAGTAACAGATATTTCAGGTAGAGGAGTTGGAATGGATGTAGTTAAGACAAAGATTTCAGCACTTGGTGGTACTGTAGATTTAATAAGTGAAGAAGGAAAAGGTTCGACATTTGTAATTAAGCTTCCACTTACATTACAAATAATACAAGCCTTAGTTGTAAAAGTAGGAGCGGAAACACTTGCTATATCATTAGGGTTTATAGATAGAGTAATAGACTATAAAGAAGAAAATATAAAGAAGAGTAATGGAAAAGAAGTTATTGTTTATAGAGAAAATGTAATTCCATTAATAAGATTAAATGAAACTTTAGATATAGAGGCTATCGAAACTGATAAAAAATTTGTTATAATAGTAAATGTAGGAGATAAAACTATCGGGTTATTAGTCGATTCATTGTTTGGACAACAAGAAATAGTAATAAAGCCACTAGGAAAAACACTAAAGAGTTTAGATCAATATATTGGTGCAACTATCCTAGGAAATGGTCTAGTGACATTAATACTAGATATAGGAGCATTACTATAACTATAAAAGTTAATTTATTCAATTGAAATTTCATACTTTTTTAGTTGACTTAGCTTTCATAAGGAAATGGTTTCTATTTGATCAAGTACAAACAATTGAAAAAGTATAATACTAGACACGAGAGGAATTTTTAAGGGGGGTATATAATTGGAGTATTCTAATTTAAGCGCTTTACAATTAGATGCACTTAAAGAAGTAGCTAATATAGGTGCAGGAAATGCAGCAACTGCTCTTTCCATAATGATGGGAAAAAAGGTAGATATGACCGTGCCAGCAGTAAATGTTGTAAGATTAGATGATATAGTTGAAGAAAATGGAGAATGTGAAGTTGCAGGTACAGTTGTTAGAGTACTTGGAGATATTGAAGGGAATATGCTTTTAGTATTCGACAAAGAAACAGCTGAAAATGTAATAGAAAGGTTAGTAGGAAGCAGACAATCACCTGAAAGTGAAATGGGGAGTTCTGTATTATGTGAGATAACAAATATAATATCAGCATCTTACATGAACTCTATAGCGCAATTAACTAATCTTGTTATATTACCATCAGTGCCAGCTACTTCATATGACATGTTAGGCGCAATACTCACAACAACATTTATAGAATCTAATCAATATGATGAATATATATTAGATATTGAAACTGTATTCTTAGACAGTGATACAGATGAAAATATAGGAGGGCACTTTTATTATATCCCAATGCCCGGTTCACTAGAAAAAATATTAAAATCTATAGGAATAAATTAAATTTGGAGGGAAAATTATATGGCTAGAGTTTTAATCGTAGACGACGCAGCATTCATGAGAATGATGATAAAAGATATTTTGGAAAAAAATGATTTTCAAATAGTAGGAGAAGCAAACAATGGAATAGTTGCGGTAGACCTTTATAAAAAGGAGAAACCAGATGTTGTAACAATGGACATAACAATGCCTGATATGGATGGTATTGAAGCAGTCAAACAAATAAGAGCATTTGATCCAAATGCTAAAGTAATCATGTGTTCAGCAATGGGACAACAATCGATGGTTATGGATGCAATAAGAGCAGGAGCAAAGGATTTTATAGTAAAGCCATTCCAAGCAGATAGAGTTTTAGAAGCTATAAGAAAAGTTGTAGGCTAAATTTTCAATTGAAGACTGTAAAGGAGGAATAAGAATGCAAATAGTAGTATTCAAATTAGGAGAAGAACATTTTGCAGTAGAAACAGAAAGAGTTCAAAGTATTAATGATACTATGGGAATTACAAAAGTTCCAAAGGCACCAAAATATATTAAAGGATTAATAAATTTACGTGGAAGTATTAAATCTCTTGTTGACATAAATCTATTATTAAATGTAATTCCAGGAAAAGAACAAAATAATATAATTATCTTAACAGTTAAAGATGAAGAGATAGGAATATCAGTAGACGAAGTTGAAGAAGTTCTAGATATAGATGAAAAAAGTATACAAAAATTAGATAAGGATGCAGATAATGCTCAACCTTATGTAAAAGGTATACTAAAATATGATGAAAAGCTTCTTACAATAATAGATATTGATAAATTATTAAATTAACTATTGAAATGAGGGAATAATATGGCAGATGTTTTATCACAAAATGAAATAGATTCCCTATTATCTGCCTTATCTACAGGTGAATTAGGATCAGATGAAATTGGTAAAGATGAAGAAAAGCATAAAGTTAAGCTTTATGATTTTAAGAGTCCTCAAAAGTTCTCAAAAGAGCATATCAGGACACTTGAGCTAATTCATGATAATTATGCAAGAATTATTTCTAATTACTTAACCGGTCAGACAAGACAAAATGTCAAAGTAAAAATAGAAACTGTAGAGCAGATAGCATATGACGAGTTTATACATTCTGTGCAAAACCCTACTATTATGACAATATTTAAGATGCCACCATTGTCAGGTACGATAATATTCGAGACAAATCCTCAGTTTTCACTTCAAGTAATAGATATTTTACTTGGAGGAAAAGGGGACAGGAAATTCGAGAAAAAAGAATTTACAGATATAGATAAAAATATAATGAAACAAATAACAACTGGAATGATAAGTAATTTAAAGTTAGCATGGGAATCTATTTTAGATGTTGAGCCTGAAATTGAAGCAGTTGAAACAAATCCTGGAGTAAATCAGACGATGTCACCTAATGACCCAGTAGCATTAATAACATTTTCAGTAGAAATGAATAAACGTAATACTTTTATAAATATGTGTATTCCATATTTAAGTATAGAAAAAATATTAGATAAATTAGTAGTACAATATGCATTCAGAAATGATGATGAAAGTCTAATGGCTGAATCAAGGGTAAAGATAGAAAAAGGTATCAATAAAATTGATGTTGAAATAACAGCTGAACTTGGACATGCTAATGTAACTGTAGATGATTTCTTAAAATTAACAATAGGAGATGTAATTAAACTTGATACTAAGAGCTCATCCCCAATAAAAGTATATGTAGGTAATGAAGAATGCTACTATGCTAAACCAGGTATAGCAGGAAAGAATATGGGTGTTGTTATTTTAGATATAACAGATAAGGAAGTGAATGGGTATGAGCAATAACTTTTTATCACAAGAAGAAATAAATGCATTATTAGCAGGAGAAGAGGCATCTGCAAGTGGAGATGAAAATACATCAGCAGATGCATCAGATGTGGAAATTATAACTGACTCTGATAAAGACTTGCTGGGGGAAATTGGAAACATATCTATGGGTTCAGCTTCAACAGCATTATATCAACTTATAAATATGCAAGTTAATATAACTACACCAGTAGTTACCGTAACAACGCTTAAGGAAATAAAAGAAGGTTTTGAAACACCTAACATTGTTTTTGATATCGAGTATACAGCGGGTATAGTAGGTAGGAATATATTAATTATAAAGATTTCAGATGGGCTTGTTATATCTAATCTTATGATGGGCGGAGATGGAAATATAACAGAAAGTCACGAATTATCTGAAATAGAGATTAGTGCAGTATCAGAGGCAATGAATCAAATGATAGGTTCAGCAGCCACATCGATGGCCACTATGTTTGCAAGAAAAGTAGATATATCACCACCAACATCAAAATTAATAGAAGATGATACTATGCCAATTTCAGATTCAATAGCCGAAGATGAACCAATAGTTAGAGTATCATTTAAGCTCACTATTGGAGATATTGTAGATAGTAATATAATGCAAATATTTCCGATAAGAACTGCTAAAAATATTGTAGCTATAATGACTGGCCAAGATAAAGTAGAAGAAGTGGAAGCTGTTAAAGCTACCGCAAGTGAATCGATTGTTAACAAAGAAATAAATGAACAACCAGTTAACAGTACTGCTAATATGCAACAATCACAACAACAGTATGATCAGCCGCAACAGCAGTATGGATCGCAACAACAATATGAACAGCCACAACAAAGGATGCAACAATCAACAGAAGTTCATCAAGCAGCATTTGAACAATTAGTGCCTGCAAGTAATGTTCCACCAATAAAAAACATAGAATTGATATTGGATGTTCCTTTAGATATATCTGTAGTATTAGGTAGAACAAAAAAGAGTATACAGGATATCTTGAATTTAGGAACTGGTTCATTAATAGAACTAGATAAACTTGCAGAAGAGCCAGTTGAAATACTAGTTAATGGAAAGCAAATAGCATTTGGAGAAGTTGTTGTCGTAGATGAAAATTTCGGAATAAGAATAACTAACATATTAAGTAGCGTGGAAAGAATAAAGAAAATAAGATAACATAAGAACTGCCGAAATAAGGGTAATGCATTTATTACGGTTGCTGAGTATTTAGCTGTGAATTTCTAACAAGAGAAGTTGCACCATTTTTGCATGTACCTAAAACAAGCTTAGGACAGGCGAAAATGAAACAACTTCTACAAAAGAAATATCTACATCTAAATCCTCTGATGTAATACTACATAAAAGCATGCCCCTTATTTTTAATTTGATTAAAGGCAGTAAGCAGATTGTAATATAAAAAATGAATATAATTGAAATATTGTATAGAGAGGGAAACTTCTCTATTTTTTGTTTTATTTTTCAATATATTTTTAAATAAATAACAAGTCAGTATGCTAGTCTATTTTTCAGAAGGTAAGCAGTTATAATTTAAATTATAACTTATCGATTAGATAGCATGCTGACTTATTATTTTTAAAAATATTACTAAACTTAATTAAAAATTGTACGATAACTATAATAATAGAGTAAAGAATCAAGTAAGGAATGGAGTAATGAAGTATGAGTATTGATAGAATAACCAGACCTGCATATATAAATGCATATAATTCAAATGCTAATAAACCAGTAGATAAAGTGAATAAAACTAAAGATGTAGATAGAATTGAGATTTCAGAACTTGGGAAAAGTCTTAAAAATCACTCTTTAAGTGGTAATTCAGAAAATATAAAAAAAGTAGCTGATATTAAAAATAGAGTAGATAGCGGAACATACAACGTTGATGCTAAATTGACTGCAAAGAGTTTATTAAATGCAATAAAGGAGAGTAATTCATAGATATGATAAATGAACTTATCAAATTAATACAGAGCCAAGAGGGAGATCTAAAAAAGCTGTTAGGATTATTAGAATCTCAATACACTATGATAATGAGTAAAGATGTATTTGGTTTAGAAGGATTAGTTGATGATATTAATGAATGTGGTAAAAGGATTGCACAAGATGAAGTTAGAAGAAGAAAATTAATAGGCGAAGAAGGCATTACAGAAGTCGTTAATAAATCAAATAATGAAGAACTTAAAAAAACATATAATGAGATAAAGATAATCTTAAATGACGTAATCTTTAAGAAAGAAACAAATGATGCATTATTAAAGCAACAAATAATATTTAATAATAAGATGTTAGCGTTAATGAACCCAAGCAGAGAGATAAAGACTTACAATTCGTATGGGAATTTATCTAAGTAAAATTAATAGTTAATAATATTCAATTAAATTAAATAATAGGGATGTTAGAATTTATATATGACATGGAAGTTGGTATTACGTGAAAGGTAGGAAAAATACATGGCAGGATTATTTGATACATTTAATATTGCTAAAAGAGGATTAAATGTACAGCAAAGTTCAATAAACACGACATCACATAATATAGCGAACGCGGATACGGTAGGATATTCAAGGCAACGATCAGTAGCAGAAACAACAACACCTTTTGGAGGAAACTCAAGATTTGATACATCAGGTGCTGGACAAGTTGGGACTGGAGCCGAAATAACATCAATACAAAGAATCAGGGATTCATTTATAGATTATCAAGTTAGAAGTGAATCAGGAACTTCTGGATATTACACATCAAAGAGTGATACTCTATCGCAAGTTGAAGATGTTTTTGGCGAACCATCAGATACTGGAATACAAGAACTCATGACTCAATTCTTTAGTTCATTTCAAGAAGTATCAAAAAGCCCAGATAAATCGGATGTAAAAACAGTAGCTATTCAAAAAGCATCGACACTCGCAGATGCAATAAATTATGCTTATAATCAACTAAAAAAGACTCGTGAAGATAGTCAAAAAGTTTTGCAAACCAATGTTACGGATGTAAATAGTTGTTTAGATCAAATAAATCAATTGAATAAACAAATAAAAGGAATATCCGCAGTAGGTCAAGCTCCGAATGATTTAATGGATAAAAGAGATAACCTCTTAGATCAATTAAGTTATAAATTTGGAATAAAAGTTGATAAAGCTAGTCTTGAAACAATAAATCTCTCATCAACAGAATATCCAACTTCAGCTTTAGTTAAATCAGATCCAAGTGATAATGGTTATTCTAGACTTTCATATGTTAAAAGTGCAACAGCAGACAAAGATGCTTCAGGAAATCTTACGGGGAGTGTAACCGTAGAATATTATCCTTTAGGAAATGAAAATGCTACAGTTAAAAGCTTTACGGTAACAACAGATGGTACAGACGCTGCGGGAAAGAAAAAAAGTACTCAAGATTTAATTGATAACCTAACACAAAATAGAATTTTAATAGCAGATAAAGATGGAGCAGTAGGAACAACTACAACAGATGTAAATGGGAAAATAACTACAACTCCACCAACGACATCTTCAGATTTAAATGCTAAGGTGTTCCAAACTTATAAATATGAGAGTGGAGTAAATAGTGTAGATAATAATCATGTAAAAGGTGAAATAGCTAGTAATCAAGTGGTACAAGAGACTATACAAGGATATATGGATAATTTAGATAGACTTGCAGCTGGACTAGCTTATTCTGTTAATGCAATTCAAACAGGAAGCATTGATAGTTCAGCTCCTTCGCAAGGTTTGTCTAATAATCTTATATTTAAGAATTCAGATAGTACAGCGACAATTACAGATACTGGAATTACGGCTTCAAATATAAAAATAAATAGTAATTTAGTGACAGATCCAACTCTACTAAATTGTAATACAACATCAACAAGTGGAGAAGGAGATGGAAAGAGAGCTGCTGCAATTGCTAATCTTAATGTACTGAAAATGAATTTAAGCAATATAACATCTACAGAAGATTTAACTACGATGACTAGAAAGACTTTCCTAAATGAATCAGGAATAGGCACATCGGGTACATCAGGATTTTCTGATACTAATTGTTTGAGTTTGACAACAGGAACAGAAGGGTCAACAGCAGATTCTTATTATAAAAGCATAATAAACAATCTTGCAGTAGTTACGCAAGAATCTAGTAGAGAATCTGATAATCAAGATACAATATTAGCGAATTTAAATGATCAAAAATCAGCAGTTTCAGGGGTATCATTGGATGAAGAAATGACAAATTTAATACAGTTCCAACATGCATATCAAGCAAATGCAAAGATGATATCAACAATAGATGAACTATTAGATGTAGTAATAAACGGATTAAAGAGATAGGAGGAGAATTATGTCAACTAGAATAACGAGTAATATGCTAGGTACAAATTATTTGAGAAACATGAAAAGAAATTTAACAAATATGCAGACTTTACAAAATCAGTTAGCTTCAGGGAAAGAGATAAACAAAGCTTCTGATAATCCATATAAGACATCAAGAAGTATGCAATTGCATCAAGAAATTTCTTCAAATGAACAATATAATGAAAATATCAAAGACACATCAAATTGGCTTGATACAACGGATACAGCACTATCACAAATGGGAAATGTTTTTGGTAGAATCGAGACATTAATCGTAAGTGCTGGAAATGGAGCTTATGGGGACGATGAAAAAGCTTCAATTCAAGATGAAATGAAAGAAAAAGTTAATGAACTGTCTCAAATTTTAAATACTAACTTCGATGGATCTTATATATTTGGAGGAACAAAGACCGCTTCAAAGCCTACAACCGTAGTTGATGGAGTATTGCAATATGCTGATAAGACTGGCACTGGAATCGGAAACAATGGAAATAATGGAACAGCAGTAGCCGTTCCTATTACAGATACAACTGTACAAAGTCAATTAAGTTCATCTTTGAAAGTTGATATCTCACAAGGAGTTACAACTGATTATAACAAAACTGCAGTTGATGTATTAGAATTTACAGATAAAAGCGGAAAGACTATAAATGTTTCAGATCTTTTAGCAAATATCATAAAAGATTTAGGAACAGGTGGAACTGCAAGCAATTTAACTACATCTGACTTAAAGGATATACAGTCTGTAACAGCCAATTTATTGCAACAGAGATCAGAAGTTGGATCTATGCAAAATAGAATGGAGTCAGCTCAAACAAATAATGAAACTCAAAATTATAATATGACGGACATCTTATCAAAAACAGAAGATATAGACTTTGCACAAAAGACTATGGAATATTCAACTATGCAAACCGTATATACAGCGGCACTACAAACTAGTGCGAAAATATTACCAATGACCATATTAACTTACTTATAGTTAGGAGAAGATAAATATGAAATTTATTTCTAAAGTCCATGGCGAAATGCAATATGAAGAACATAATATAATTACTTTTAATAAAGGTATTCCGGGATTTAATGAATTGAAAAAATTTATTCTTTTAGATTTAAAGGGATATGAACCTTTTAAAGTACTACAATCCTTAGAAAATGATGAAATTTCATTAATAGTAACTTCACCATATGAGTTCTTTAATGAATATGAAATTAAATTAAGTGAAGAAACAATTAAAAATATAAAAATAGAGTCTCCAGAAAAAGCAATGATATTAACTACAGTAACATTGAACTCAGATGTAAAAAAAATTACTACTAATCTTCAAGGACCAATAGTTATAAATACTTCTAATAATTTTGGGGAACAAATAGTATTAGACAATTCTAAATATAAAGTTAAAAGCCCTTTAATGTAAGGAGGTATAAAATGCTAATTATAACTAGAAAAAAAGGTGAATCTCTTATGATTGGAGATGATATAGAAATTATTGTAAGCAAAATAGATGATGGAAGTGTCAAAATTGGCATACAAGCGCCAAGGGATATACAAATATTAAGAAAAGAACTATATGAAGAAGTGGAGAAAGAAAATAAAGAAGCAACGAAAATTGATATTAGTATGCTTGGTAATATAAAGAAAAAATAAATATATTTGCCAACGGAGAGCTGGGAGTGAAGGATATTTTGCCAATGCAAGATTAAAAATATATAATGTTTAAATTAAGCATAACCTAATTCTCTCTTCAACTCTCAACTTAATCAAACAAGGAGGTAGCATGAACATGGATGTTAATGGTATAGGACAAAACGCAATTAATATAAATGCATATAGTTCGAATTCAAATGTACCAGAATATGCACAAACTAATACTGAAGTGGCAGTTCCTCAAGTGCAACAAGTTGAGAATAAAACTTCAGAAGATAATAATAGTAAAAAGCAAGAATATAGCAAAGAAGAGGTAGATAATGCAGTAAAAAAAATAAATAATTTTTTAAAAGAGGATAAAACTCATGCAGAATATACTTATAATCAAGAAATGAAAACAATGATGATAAAAGTAATAGATGAAAATACTAAAGAAGTAATATTAGAAATTCCACCGAAAAAAATATTGGATATGGTAGCTAGTATGCTGAGACAAGTAGGTTTATTAGATGAAAAAGCTTGATCTAAAAGCTAAAGGGGGAATTTTTGGTGGAGTTTAAATTAAATAAGATCGATACTGATATCAGAAAAAAGATGCAAGAAGAAATAAAAGACAATAAAGTTCATTCTGGAAAAAGTATAAATATCAAAAAAGATATAAAAGATGAGAAACATGAAGAAATAAAACCATTTGATGAAGAAGAAAATGAAAAAAGATATATTACAATAGATGGAGTAAGGGATAATAACAAAAATATAAGTATAAGAGCAGAAAAAGTAGAAAAAATAACGGATGAAAGTTCTAAAGGTAGAATTTTGGACAAGAAAAAATAGGAGGATTTATAAATGAATTCTAATGGATACAATGTTTATAAAACAAATTCTGTGAATTATGCATCAAAGGAACAATTGTTACTTATGCTAGTTGAAGGTGCGGTTAAATTTTGTAAAATAGGCAGACAAGCTATTATAGATAAAGATGTGAAAAAAGCACATGATGCTTTAGTAAGAACTCAAGATATATTTTCAGAACTTATGATTAGTTTAGATAAAACGCAAGGTGAATGGGCAGTTCAATTATTTAGGGTATATGATTTTATTAAAGAGAAATTGATTGAGGCTAATATGAAGAAAAGCTTAGAAATTATAGATGAAATTCTTCCTCTTGTAGAAGATATAAATGAGACTTGGAAAGAGGCATATAAAAGAGCTAAAAAATAAAAATTAAAGCAAGAAAAAGGAGTGAGATGAAATGGCAATACAAAGAGTAACAGGAACCAATTCAGGATTAGATGTAGATGCTTTAGTTAAATCATCTATGACAACTTACCAAAATAAAATCGACAAGGAAACTCAAAATCAAAAAGTTTTAGAATATCAACAAGAACAATATAAACAAATTATGAGTGATTCATCAGATTTTTATGATAAATATTTTGATGTTTCAAAAACTGGAAGTTTATTTTCTGATAGTACTTATCAATCAGTAAGTTTTAAATCTGCAGATGGAGATGATACAAAAGTAACTGCAAAAGGATTTGCTGGAGCAACTGTTAGTGACTATAAAGTTACAACTACTCAATTAGCAAGTAAAGCAACAGCATTATTTAAAGCTACTGATTTAATAAACAAAACTAATTTATCTGTTAAGATTGATGGGAAAGATGCTGTTTCTGTTGATATAGTCAAATCCGGTGGTGAAATAGATATGGCAACAACAGTAAAAAATCTTAATGCAAAACTAAATACTGCTGGAATTGCTGTTTCTGCTAAATATAGTGAGTTTTCTGATGGCATAGTTCTAGAATCAGGAAAAATGGGTGAAAGTGAGAGCTTTCAAGCTGGAGTCGGCGTTAGTGGGACTGTCTCAGCTACACCATATACAGGGAAAAATGCTAAAGGAGTAATAACTAAAGGAACAGAAATTTATAATATTGATCAAGCGTCTAATGTATTGACGGTTGATAATGTACAATTTGCTTTTAAAGCTCCAAGCGCATCAGTGACTACAGGTACATTAGAGCATTTAACGGATTTAACAGTAGATAATGGAAAAACAATTACATCAGGAGATAAAACAACAACTAAATCACTAGATGGAAGAACAATAACAACAACAAAAACAGATGGAACAAAAACAATAACAACAACAACAGATGGAACAACAACAAAAACAACAACTTTCAACGATGAACTAGCAACTAAAACTATAAGTACCTATACTCCGGTATCATTATCAGGATCAACTGATGTTACAGCTTTAAAAGATAAGATTGTAAGTTTTGTTAATGATTATAACAAATTACTATTAAGTGTAAATACAAAGATTTATGAAACTAGAGATAAGGATTATATGCCTTTAACAGATGCACAAAAAGAAAAAATGACAGATACTCAAATTGAAACTTGGGAGAAAAAAGCAAAAACAGGGTTGATTAGAAAAGATAGTGATCTTGAAAGAATAACAAGTGCAATGAAAAGTGCAATGTCATCTGTAATGTCAGGGTCGGGGTTAAGGTTGGAATCAATAGGAATAAAACCAGTTGCAAATTATGCAGAGAAGAATGGAACGTATACTATAAATGAAGCGACTCTAACTCAAGCTTTAGAGGAAAATGCAGGAGATGTAAAAGATTTATTTACAAGGGCAGTAACTACAGTAAAAAATACAACTACAGGCAAAGATGAAGTTGCAGACAAAGGTGGAATATTTACTCAGCTTGCATCAAGTTTAAAAAGTGAATTTAAAACAAGTGATTCATCATTATCTAAAAAAGTTGGATTAGATGGAACAAGTACTCAGTATAGCAATACTTTAACTAAAAGTATATATACGAAAAAATCATTAATAGCGGATTTAAATAAATCTTATACATCTAAAGAAACTGCATTATACAATAAATATTCAGCTTTAGAAACAGCACTGCAAACATTAAATTCTCAACAATCATCATTAACTAGTATGCTTGGAACAAGTTAGAGAAAAATCTAATTTAATAAAGAGGTTATAATTTATGAATTTACATGAATATTTAGAAGAATACAGAGCTTTAACTTTAGACTTAATGGATGAGATTCAAAAAAATGGGCAGATAAGTTCTTTACTTGAAAAAAGAGAATATATTATTAAGTCAATTAATAGTCTTCATTTTGATAAAGAAGAAATTAAAGCTATTGGAAATTCGTTAAATCTAGAGAAATTAGAGGCAGAGCTACAATTCTTATATAAAAAAGAAAAAGTCAAAGTTAAGAAACAAATAGAAAATATAAAAAAAGCCAGACAAGTGAATACAAACTATAATAATATAGAAAATACAGCTAGAGTATTTAATAAAACTATTTAAAATTAAACTGAAAATACTATAAAGTATTAGAATTTATCAACGAACATATAAGTATAAGTATAAGATTTAAATATATATTACTTATTAATATAATAAATAATAATTAAAATAAACCCTAAAGTAATATTTAATTAAATCGAATATATAAGTATAAAGCTTATAAGTTAATAACTCGTAAGAGTTGATAAAATTTCAATACATTAAAAATATCAGTTTAATAACCAATATTAGAAAAATTTATGGCAGAAGGTTGCCTAACAGTTGAAAGTCAACATAGTGTTGAAAACACTGGATGATGAAATTCAACAAGCAAGTAACAGAATGTCAACAAGGACAAGCTAAAAAGCAATATTAAACAAGTTAGTAAACTCAAAGAGTTTAACTATAAATACAGTGGAACAAGGATGTCCACTTTAAAAATCAAGGAGGAATTTATTATGATAATTAATCACAATTTAGCAGCAAACAATGCAATTAGAAACGCAAACTCTAATGCTACAGTTGCAAGTAAATCAATGCAAAAACTTTCTTCAGGTCTTAGAATTAATAGTGCAGCAGATGATGCAGCAGGATTAGCTATATCTGAAAAAATGAGAGGACAAATTAGAGGGCTTGACCAAGCTTCAGCTAATGCTCAAGATGGTATCTCATTAACACAAACAGCTGAAGGTGCATTGAATGAAACTCAAAGTATTCTTCAAAGAATGAGAGAATTATCAGTTCAATCAGCAACTGATACTAATACAGATGATGATAGAGCAAAAATACAAGGTGAAACTGATCAACTTTCAAAAGAAATAACTAGAATTTCAAATACAACTGAGTTCAATACTCAAAACTTACTTGCAGGTGGATTGGATGATACTTTCCAAATAGGAGCAAACAAAAATCAAAATATTAATTTAAAGATTTCTGCAATGGATGCACAAAGTTTAGGGGTTGCAGGAAGTAAGTTAGATGCTACATTGGCATCTGGAGCAACTGATGTAACAGGAGTTTCATTAAGCGGTACTAAGGGTACATCAGTAGTTGATGGTAAAACAATTACAATTTCAGCTAGTGCTACTGCCGTAGCTGCAAGTTGGAATGCTGCTGATACTGGTTTAACTGGTACTATACTTAGTACAGTAAACAATACTTCAGATTACAACGATTGGAAATTTACTACATCAACATCAGGCTCGACAACTGTTGCAGCTACAGTTGATGCAGCAAACAAGACAATTACATTAACAGGAGATACAACTGTTGCAACCTGGACAGCTGCTAATATTAATTCAGCATTAAGTTCAGCAGGATATGCAAGTGCTTTCAAAGCAACAGGAGATGCATCAGCTATGTCTGCAACAGCAAATGTTGCTGCTAGCACAACTGGTTTGGCTGCTGATGAAGTTAAATTAACAGCTACTGAAGGTGCAAATACAGGTACAGCAATAGTTAAAAATAATGTGGCAAGTGCAGCATTCACAGATGCTAAATTCAAAGGACTATCAATAAACCTTGATGGATCAAGTAGTGTTGCAACTGCAGCTACTATAACAGTAGCTGCACAACAATCAAATATCACTACATTTAATGCAGATGGCAGTTTAAACAAAGAAGCTGTTGCTGCAGCTGGTATTGATGTTTCAACACAAAGTTCAGCAAATGATGCTATCAAAACAATTGATAATGCTATAAATACTGTTTCTCAAGAAAGAAGTAAGCTTGGTGCTTATTCAAACAGATTAGAGCATACAATTGCTAACTTAGGAACATCAAGTGAAAACTTAACATCATCTGAATCAAGAATAAGAGACGTAGACATGGCGAAAGAAATGTCTACATTCTCAAAGAACAATATTCTTTCTCAGGCTGCTCAGGCTATGCTTGCACAAGCAAACCAACAGCCACAACAGGTTCTTCAACTATTAAGATAATCTTATAAGAATTAAAAGAGAGTCAGAGTTTTTACTCTGGCTCTTTTTCAAAAGTTGACAGCGCATAAAATCAAGTTCACACTGATTTTATGCAGTATCAATTTTTTTAGGAGGAATTCTATAATGTTATTAAGTATAGGAATGATGGTAAAAAATGAAGAAAAATATTTAGATAAATGTTTAAATTCCTTGATGCCAATCATTGATGGTTTAGACTCGGAACTTATAATTGTAGACACAGGTTCAGAGGATAATACTGTTGAAATTGCCCAAAAATACACAGATAAAGTATACTTTCATAAATGGAATAATAATTTTTCTGAAATGAGAAATATTGCTTTGAGTTACTGCACAGGAGAATGGTTTTTTTGTATAGATGGAGATGAAATACTTGAAAGTTGTGAGGAGATAATTAATTTTTTTAAATCACATACATATAAAAATTATAATTCAGCTACTATTTGTGTAAAGAATTTTGCTGATTTAGAAGATGAAACTAATTACAGTGTGCTTCAATCCCTTAGACTATTTAAAAAAGAAAAGAATTTTAAATATGTTAATGCTGTTCACAACCAACCTTTATATAAAGGACCTATTAAGCCGCTTTCGACTAATTGTAATCATTATGGTTATATAAGTACAGACAAAGAGCTTATGGAAAGAAAGTATACTAGAACGGTAAGTATTTTAAAAAATGAACTGGAAAAAGACCCAAACAATATTTATTATTTGTGTCAACTTGCAGTAAGCTATTCTATGAATAATGATCATACTGAAGCTACTAATTGTATTCAAAGAGCATATGATTGTATTAATGAAGAGAAGAAAAATATAAAAAAATATATTTATATTTATCCGCTTTTATGTCTTTGCTATTTTAACATTCAGGATTATATTAATGTTGAGAAATATGGGAAAGAATGTTTAAAATATGATAAAAATATAATAGATGTATATTTTTTCTTAGGTGTATCATTAATAGATTCTAAGAAAAAGGAAGAAGCAATAGATTCATTTGAGTCATATTTAGAATTATATGAAAATCACAGTATTAGAGATAATAATATTAGTATTATTAATTATACCCTTGGTAGAATAAATGAAGTTTACTATAAGTTGTATGTATTAAATAGGGATATAAAGGAATATGTAAAAGCCAAGAAATATTTATTAAGTATAACTGATAACAACTATGATATATCGAGAAATATTGTAGAATTATGTTTAACTTCTAAAGAATATTGTGAGATAAAGAAATACGAAGAAGATTTGCTTTTAAAAAATGAAATAGATGAAATAATTAAATTATATACGTATTTAGAAAATGCAAAGTTAAAAATGAACTATGAGGAAGCAAATATCATTACTAGAATCTTTAGTTCGGGTAATTTGCCTTATAGTTATCTTAATAAAATAAGAGCAAAATATGAAAATGATAAAACTGTGGATGTAAATGCAATAAATATGTTTCTTCAAAAAAATGATTTATCATCTGAACCATTTTATTTTGGTGATTTAATATACTATATTATTCATAGTGAAAATGATTTAGCAAGTATAACAAAGTATTTTACTTTCGAAAAAATCAATGAATTCTTACAATATTCAACAGTGAAGTATAAAGATTTTAATGAGGTTGTTTGTAATTATATATTAAAATTTATGCATAAGCAGGATTTTTATTCAGTTAGAATTAATAAAGAACTTTGTAGATACTTAATTGTACTTAATAAATTAGAAAAAGATAAATTAGAGAATATTTTCCTGCATTATATGGAAATAGGAATAAATTATATGAAATCTGTTTACAGTGATTTTGTGCTTGAAAATGAGTGCTGGCAGGTAACAAGAACCCAAGAAGAAAAATTTTTTGTTTATATTAATAAAGCTAAAAACTATGAAACAGTGGATGAAAAAATATATCTTAGATATTTAAGAATAGCCCTAGAAGCTTATCCTTGTATGAAAAATGTGGTAGCATATTTACTAGAAAAAGAAAAACAGAAGACTTCAGATGAAAATAGTGAATTTGAAAGATATAAGCTTCAGGTAAAAAGTACAATAAAAACCCTCATTGATAATGGAGAGTTAGAAAATGTGGAAGCTTTAATAAATGAATATGAAAAAATAGTAAAAGGCGATGTAGAAATTTATTCGATTAAAGGTGCAATATTTATAAGTAAGGGCAATTTTATTGAAGCAGAAAAAGTATTGAAACAAGGACTCAATATTGATAATAATAATTTTGATTTGTTCTATAATTTAGGATATTTATATAGTCTTCAAAATAGAAAAATAAAAGCTTTGGCAGCATATACAATAGCTGAATTAGTATGTGATGATGATTATAATAAGGAGTTAATTGAAAAAGATATATTGGATTTAAATAGTAAAAAACCAAACAATTATAATGTTATAGTTTGTGGCAAAATTGAACAGTGCATGAACTCTGAAAAAGATTTGAAGGAATGGAATATAATAGGCTATATCATAGATAAAAAAGATAGTAGATATAATGAAAAAGTATTACAAATAAATAATATAGAAAATTATAGCTACGATTTTATCATGATATTAGATGAAGATAATGAAGATAAGGTTTTGAAAGAGTTAATTAGAAATGGAGTTAGAGATAATATTTACTTATATAGTAACTTTAAAACATCTATAATTGAGGGGGTTGATTATAGAATTAGAGAGTTATTATATAGAAATGATATTGAAATGATCGTAACTGGTTCATCTTATGCAGAAGTAGGAATTAAAGTTGAACAGTTAAAAAAGAATGCAATAAATTTTGCTTTTTCATCCCAAGATTTGTTTTATGATTATCAAATAGCTAATTACTTATTAAGTTATGGAAATGTAAAAAATAGTATTAAATATGCAATTTTAGGATTATCATATTATTGCTTCGATTATGATATGTCAAAATCTATTGATCAATACAGGGTACATAGATATAAAAATTATATACAAAATTTCCATAATAATAAGGATGAATTTGGAATTAACATAACTAAAGTATTCTATGAAAAAAGAACCGGTATGAAAGAATATCATGAAATGAACAAAATAAAAGAAAATAGTATAGTTAGACATGAAGACAAGCAACAAGAATATATTGCTAAAAAGAGTTCAACTATGAACTATAGTTTAACTAGAAAAGAAAATATAGATATTTTCTATAAGTATCTAAGTTTACTTAAAGTTAATAATATTAGACCTATAATAGTAATATCTCCTACTAGTAAATATTATTATAAATATTTTAATGATGGCTATCAAAAAAATAAGTTTTATAAGATATTAGATAGTTTTAAAAAAGATTTTGATTTTCAAGTAATAGATTATTTTAATTCTAATTTATTTGAGAATGATGAATTTTGGGATTATGGACATTTAAATGGTAAAGGAGCAGAAAAATTTACGAAAATATTAAATAAAGAAATAATTTTGGAGTAAGAAATTTCATTTAGCAAGCTCAGTCATTCTTCCATCGCAATGCTACCTGCTATCTAGTGCTTTTTACTAAATCTAAAAAACAAATATTGGAAGGATAACTATGGATATAGCAGTATTATCAATGGTAATGAGTCAATCAAGGGTACAAGAATTGGCTGGCATAGCAGTAATGAAAATGGCAATGGATACTGGAAAAGAAAACGCTACACAAATGACAGAAATGATAAAGAATTCTGCAGTAGACCTTAATATAGGAAGTCATTTGGATGTAAGTGTATAATATAAATGGATGAAAGAGAAGAACTAAAGCAAGAATTAAAATCAAAACTTCAATGGGCAAAGTATAGAATGTTAGATATCATTGAAGAAAAACTAGTGAAAATGAGAAATATGGCAGAAATAGCTAAAGAGGGAGATCTTAGTGTAGATGAAGTTGAGTCTATAAATGAAGAAATCAACAATTTAGCACAGCAGGATAGAGCATTAGACGAAGAAAGCAGAAAGTTTGAGTTTCTATCTTAAATTTTCTGCTTTTTTCATTCTACGTAATTTATCTACTCTCTCCAATAATGTCGATCAAGAGTTTCAGCAATTTGTCTAGTTGACATTCCATTTTTATTTGATTTTAAAATAACTACATCATATTAGTATATCTAATTATTATATAGTTCAACCTAAATACTAAAATCTGAGCAAGCTCAGTCATTCTTCCGTCTCAATGCTACCTGCTATCTGGTACTTTATGTCGAAAGAGAAAATACTTTAATATTTTAAGTGATTATATTACTGAATCTAAAAAACGAATATTGGAGGGATAACTATGGATATAGCAGCATTATCAATGATAATGAGTCAATCAAGGATACAAGAATCTGCTGGCATAGCAGTAATGAAAATAGCTATGGATACTGGTAAGGAGAATGCTACGCAAATGACAGAAATGATAAAGAATTCTGCAGTAGACCCTAATCTAGGAAATCACTTCGATGTAAGTGTATAGTATAGATGGATGAAAGAGAAGAACTAAAGCAAGAATTAAAATCGGAACTTCAATTGGTAAAGTATAGAATAAGAATGTTAGATATCATTGAAGAAAAGCTAGTGCAAATGAGAAATATGTCAGAAAGAGCTAAAGAGGGAAATCTTAGCGCGGATGAAGTTGAATCTATAAATACAGAAATAAATAATTTAGCACAGCAGGCTATAGCATTAGATGAAGAAAGCAGAAAATTTGAGTTTCTATCTTAAATTTTCTGCTTTTTTCATT
>LIDZ01008607.1_pt1 | contig 97873 bp, 77 predicted proteins | sample 644651 | NCBI WGS metagenome assembly LIDZ01 (sample SAMN03856242, study PRJNA289617) | food metagenome | isolation source: wine grapes on drying loft during traditional withering process | host: Vitis vinifera cv. Corvina | place: Italy: Gargagnago di S. Ambrogio di Valpolicella | collected 2014-01
AATATTTATCCGTTTACTACTATCGGTAGTGGCGGGGCGGATGAGTCTGTGATGCCCGAGCCAATTGGAGAGTATGCTCAGTCCTGTCTGGGACGGGAGCGGATCTTCGAATACCATGCCCTTAAGAATGGGACGCCGATGGTGATGTACCGATTAAACTATGCCATCGATTTGCGTTATGGCGTTCTATTAGAACTGGCTCGGGCAGTCTATGAAGGACGCCCGATAAACTTGACCATGGGTTTTGCAAATGTAATATGGCAAGGGGATGCGAACGCAATGGCGCTTCGGTGTTTAACGGAGTGTACTAGTCCACCGAACTTAATAAATATTACTGGGCCTGAGACCATGTCCATTCGTTGGGCAGGGTCTGAATTTGCCAAGCGTTTTGGCAAAGCTGCTATATTCGAAGGCACAGAGTCAGAGACTGCATTATTGAACAATGCGGCTAAATCGCACCAGTTGTTTGGCTATCCCAGTGTCTCTTTGCTGCAAATGATCGATTGGACGGCGGAATGGATTCGACAAGGCGGGAAAATACTGAATAAGCCTACACATTTCCAAGAGCGGAAGGGGAAATTCTAATGAAAGTCGAAACATCATTATCTGCTGAATTATTGCGTGCCCTGCACGAGGGCCTTGTTATTCCGGCCCACCCTCTGGCTCTGGACGAAAACCGCAGGCTTGATGAACAGCATCAAAGGGCGTTAACGCGCTACTATATAGCATCAGGAGCCGGCGGAATAGCCATCGGTGTGCATTCGACCCAATTCGAGATTCGCGACAAGGAGCACAACCTGTATGAGACGGTGTTGCGAATGGCTGCGGAAGAGGTGGCTAGGGCCGGACTCCAGCGTCCCTTTATCAAAGTTGCGGGGATATGTGGACCTACGGAGCAAGCGTTAAAGGAGACCGATATTGCGATAGGGCTAGGTTATGACGTGGCGCTACTTAGCATGGGTGGACTGGTCGATTGGAGTGAGGCGGATATTCTCAAACGGACGGAGCAAGTGGCAGAGAAGCTGCCGGTTATCGGGTTTTATTTGCAGCCTTCTGTGGGAGGCCGAATATTCAGCTACGAGTTTTGGTGCAGGTTCGCGGAGGTACCAGGGGTCGTTGCGATCAAGATGGCGCCATTTAATCGCTATCAGACGATCGATGTGGTGCGAGCCGTGTGTAATTCAAGCCGATGTAATGAAATTGCCCTCTATACAGGGAATGATGATAACATTATTACGGACCTGCTTACGACCTACCGGTTTGAAGTGAATGGTAAAATCATAGCAAAGACCATCGTAGGTGGATTACTTGGTCATTGGGCGGTATGGACGAATAAAGCGGTGGAGTTATTAGAAGAAATTAAAGCGATACGAAACGATGAAGCCATCTCGAAGGAATGGTTAACCCGAAACATTCAAGTGACAGATTCCAACGCTGCTTTTTTTGATCCGGCACATCATTTTGCAGGCTGTATACCCGGTATTCATGAGGTGCTAAGAAGACAAGGATTGTTAAAAGGCATATGGTGCTTGAATCCTGACGAAGTTCTATCACCTGGGCAAGCTCAGGAAATTGATCGAGTTTATAGCCAGTACCCGCATCTTCATGATGACGAATTCGTCGCCGCTCATCTTGAGGAATGGCTCGCTCAGGACTAACCCTCGAGTGCGTAATCAAACTAAAGAAGAAGTTATATCGCGCTTTACAGAAAATCCGCCAGGCCTATTGTGAAATAGACTTGGCGGATTATTTAATATTTTAGTTGACCCCTTCCTTTATATAATGAGCCGCTACTTTTCGAATGGCAGCAATCATCTCTTCGATATCGGAAACGGTATAAAATTCACTGATCCCCATCCGGACGGAAGATTGCAGAACGATCTCGGCTTGGGGGCAAATCCCCTCCTCATAGGAGACCTCTGAGAGATTGAATGGATAATTGGTTCCCGGATAAGCTTCCTTCGTTTGGAATAAAGGCTGGAGGTACACGGGCTGAGGAATATAACCTCGCACACAAGAAATACCTTCCGCATTTAATGCTGCCACAAAATCGTCCACGGAGCCTTTTAGCATAGCTGTATCCAAACGAAATAGAAAAAACCAGAAGGAGCTTACTCCACCTTCAGTGATTCTCGGCGGGTGAATGCCGGCAAGTCCGGAAAGTCCGTCTATCAGCATTGTTCCGTATGTGTTGCGTGTTGTACAAATCCAGTCCAGCTTGTCCAACTGAGCGATACCTACAGCGCCTTGCAGCTCAGTCATACGATAGTTGGGAGCGATATGATGAATATCCCGACTCACCGCGTGATCGAAACGCTGGTAGTTTTTGTCGGCAAAGGCATGGGTAATGGAATAGTCTTCCTCCTGTCCCGAATTAACCGTTACCATTCCGCCATCTCCGGTGGAGATATGCTTGAAATCATTCGTGCTGAAGCACCCGTAATCACCAATGGTTCCGGTCAGCCTTCCCTTGTAATAACAAAGGTAGCTTTGTGCGCAATCTTCGATGACCTTTAGATTATATTTGTGTGCGATGGCCATGATGGCATCCATATCACAGGGATTGCCAGCCAGATGCACGACTACAATCGCTTTGGTGCGTTCGGTAATGCACGCCTCGAGCGATAGGGGGTCCAAATTATACGTATCTGGAAGCACATCCGCGAATACGGGAATCGCGTTCTGGTACAGAATGCCGATGACTGTGCCCTGATCCGTGATCGGACTGGTGATGACCTCGTCTCCGGCAGTAATTCCTGCCGCTCCCAGAGCAACATGAATCGCCGCAGTGCCCGACGAAGTTGCGACGCTGTATTTTACGCCGTACATCTCGTTAAACTTCTGCAGAAACTGTTTGACCTTATGGCCATAATGATAGAACAGCGTTCCTTGCTCCAGTGCTTCTTTTAGCTCCTGTAGCTCTGCATCTCCAAACCGATTGCCTGTTCCAAATGGCGTTGTCTTGATTTGTGGTCCGCCGTTGATCGCTAAATTGTCTATCATAGCTTACCCCTCCTAGGATGATCTGTTTAATAGATACAAGTCTGAGCCTACGGCAAAATAAAGTTTGCCGTCGTGTATGGACGAAGCTCTCACAGAGCCCGGAAGACGGGATACGAAGTGCTGAGCACCTGTCTCCACATCAATCTCCCAATATTCTTCGTCACAGAAAGCGCCTGCTGTCCGATCATCAATAGCTACGAGCCATTGGCATCTCTTCCCAAGCGATAGGGTAATAACGAACTTCTGTTGTTGACGATCGAAGATAAGGATCTTTTCTCCAGCGCCGCAAGCGACCTTGCCACCAAGAGTAACCATAGCGTTCCCCGCTACCTGATCCTCGCGGAATATCTCTTCATGGACCGATCCTTTCCCTGGGACCCAGACCACGAAGCGGCTGTGCACCTGCTGAGGGGCTAATCCGCTGGCCCCACCATTGGTTGTGAAATAGATATAGTTCTCGTCAGCCGCCAGAGCGGAAACCTGCTGCCCTGGTACAGGATCATACCAGGTCTCGACTTCAAGCGTAGCCGGGTCAACCCGTGACAGGCCGCCGCCATACACACCATATTGGGCAGACCAGCCTGTCCAGAATCCTCCGTCAGGGCCGAGCACACTTCTTCCCTCAGGACGAATAAGTTCCGGCGCTACCGGATGCAGAGTGCGGGGATTAACGTTATTCAGTTGATCCCAAGGCTTGGAGGGGTCATAGATTACATGGTCGCCGCCTACATATGCGCTTAGAAACAATCGGTTCTCGAGGAACCTCATTCCATACACCTCGCCCCCGGCATTGCACACAGATGGGGAATTCCAAAAGGCGCCGGTTGCGGGATTGAAGCTGAAGATCGTCTGGCCAAATCCACTGGAGCCCCACAGCAGCCTCTGACCATCGGACTGCAGTGTGAAGATAGCTGTAGAGGGTGCAGCCACGGGGATAGGCTTTAATTCGACCACCTCAAGCTCGGTATAACCATGAGAGTATACCGGAGCTTGAGTGATGAAATATTCTTGCCCTCGTACCCCAGCTAAGCGTTTGTCGCTTAATTGCTTAATAGGAATAGTTTGCCCATTGGATAAAGTAAGGTTCAGCCGGGGAATCTGCTGTTCGGGGACAGCTCCGTGCACTAGAAGCAGACTGCCTGCATCGTAATAGGCTAGCTTGTCTTCAAGCTCCGTACAAATAAGGCTGCTTGTAACCCATTTGATCTGCTCGCCGGGAGCACCAAAATCGATAAATCGTCCATCGCTGATCACATAGGCTTTTATTCCGGAGGTGTCATATCCGTAATTGATGAGAATATAACCGGGAGCTTCTCCCCAAACAGGACGGCTATACTGATTATTTTCGTTGTTGGTCAAGTGGCCAAGGTTAACTAGAGTATGGTCCAGCGGATCGTATTGCATCAAGGAACATCCAGGGTAGGTACCTCCGTAGACTTTCCCGTCGGAGCCGAGCGTCATGGCCCAGAAGTAGGCCTCGCCCTGAGACTCAAGGGTCTGAGCCCATTTCCGCGTACTCAAATCAAGAACATGCAAATAAGCCTGATCTACACAGGTACCAACTACCAGCTTCTCGTTGTGCCAGTTTACCAAGCCCCAGGCCCCTGGACCGGCAGGGAGACGGATGCTTTCCCCTTCACCTGTCACCGTATCGATAAGAATGAGATTGCCGATTTCGCCCATGGCGTAGTTGGAGAGCACCAGCTTTTCCCGTCCGTCCAGCGGGTCTATTAGAACCGTTGTTGCGAGAATATTAAAATTGTGGCAAGGCTGCCCTGCGTGTGTGTATAAGGGTTGATTCATAATAAGCCCCCTTGTCCTAAAGGAATAAGAACAACCCAAGGCCTGCAAAAGGGCCTTGGGTTGACGGTCCGTTAAAGCGGTAGGATATAGAAGATTCCGTCTTGACTATTTGCTCATATTTTTGTAGCCGATCATTTCTTTGCCTTTCAGGCTTTCGTTCATTTCTTTAATAATATCGGAGCCGCCACTGCTCAGAAATTTATCGACCATATTATCCCAGTCTGAGAGCGGTGTTTCACCCATGATCATTTTTACTTGAGTGTCGACTACCTTATTCACCGCATCCGAACCCTTGCCGCTGCTAAGAGTTGCAGAGTAGCCGAAATAACTTGGGTCCACATACTGTTCATAGTCAACGTATTGTTGTTCAAGCTGCTCAATAAGCGGCTTCAAAAGTGGATTAGTTTGGGTTTCTGCATATTTGTTGTCGAGCACACTAGGAGCCCACATTACGGAGTCAGGGAGGTAGGTGGATGGCATCAAGCCTAGATCCGGCTCGGTAAAGGTGTTCACCCCATTCTCATTGGTATAGCCTGTGCCGACTTTGCCGGAGCGGAAATCAAAAATTTCATTATCAGGATTTTGTTCATCTATCGGAACAAAGGTACGTCCGAAGTCTATCAAGGAAAGAATACGGTCGATCTTGCCTTCATCGCCGGCAAGTTTACCATTCAGAACGGTAATCCGGTAGTATCCACGTTGTGCGGTAAAGCCCTGTGTTCCATCCGGCGCTTTAAATGGCGGGATTGCGGAAAATTTGGCAGTAGGGGCAACGGACAGCAAGGAATTAGCTAGATTGGCGTCCATTCCACGAATTCCGGCCATGTAGATCCCGGCTTTGCCGTTATAGAAGTCAGCTTGGCCGACTTCAATACTCGCGTTAGCACCAAACCCCTTGGTAATTGCCCCTTGCTTATACAGATCAGCAAACAGAGCTACACTTTCCTTGCGGCCTTCGCCGATATAACCTGGAATTAAGTTGCCGTCTGCATCCTTATGGTACCAAGTATCGATATCCCAATAGGCGCCCATACCATAGTTCGGGTGGCCTCCTGGATTCATGACCAACCCATAAGTATCATCTTTACCGTTCTGATTCGGGTCGTCGTTAGTGAAGGCTAGGGCAACGGCAGCCAGTTCGTCATAGCTGGTAGGTACCTTTAATTTGAGGTTATCCAGCCAATCTTGGCGAATCACCCAGCTCTGAGTGGGAGTGTTAGGATAATAGCGGGGAATTCCCCAGATGGTTCCGTCCTTATTGGTTACGGCGGCCCAGATTTCAGGGGGGACCAAAGCAAGAGTTGGATACTTGGTGATATAATCGTTCAGCTTCAGGAAAGCGCCTTGATCCGCCCATTTCTGCAGGGAGCCTGCGGCAACATATTCCTCGATTCCGAGAATGTCGGGCATGTCACCCCCGGCAATAGTAGTGGACATCTTCTCGAGATATCCGTCATAAGGCACAATTGTCGGTTTGTAATCAATATTGAACTTCTCATTGATTTGCTGCACAGCGGCTCCATCGCTCGGAGGGATCTTACCATAGGTCATATCCATCATCGAGATGGTGTACTTCTCGCTAGAATTCGCGGAGTCTCCTGCCGGTACGGCAGTGGCGGTGGTATTGCCAGAAGGGGAACTCTCCGAATTATTGCCTGAGGAACATGCTGCCGTAGTCAATACAAGAATCAGAGTAAGAGAACGAAATATCATCTTTTGTAGATTTTTCATTAGTAGATCCCCTCCGTATTTAAGTGTCGAACTGGTGTTTAACCCCACGCATGGCCTTGCAGTTCAATCCATCCCTGTGTGTCTACCGTCCCGTCAACTTCCTATCCTTTCACTGATCCGAGCATCACCCCTTTAGCAAAATGCTTTTGTAGAAATGGATAAATCACCAATATAGGTAGTGTAGCTATCAACACAGCCGCCATTTGAATGGTTTGCGACGGAGGTGGGTCCCGCAGCAAGCTGGATAACAAATTGTTGTCTGGTGGAGAGACGATGACCAACTGCCGAAGCACGACCTGAATGGTCCATTTTGTCGTGTCATTCATATACAAGATGACATTGAAGTAAGCGTTCCAGGCGTCCACAGCATAGAATAAAGTAAAGGCGGCTAATGCCGGTTTAGACAAAGGCAAGGCGATGCGCCAGAAAATCTGCAATTCATTTGCCCCGTCAATATTGGCTGCTTCGAAAAGCTCCTTAGGCAGGCCCTGGAAAAATTGACGGATGACAATGAGGTTAAAGGTGCTGATCGCTCCCGGAAGAATTAACGCCCAGTACGTATTGATTAGTCCGAGGTTGCGTACCATCAAATAACTCGGGATCAGACCAGGGGAGAATAACAATGTGAATACCACCATGCGGAGGACAAGTTTGGAACCGGTGAAGCGGTGAATGATGGCGAAAGCCATCGTGCTTGTCATGCACAGATTGAAGAAGGTAACCACTGCGGTAAGGCAAATGCTGACGAGCATCGCCCGGCCAAAAGTTTTTGTAGCAAAGATATACTTGTAAGCGCCCAGGTCCCAGTTGGAAGGCCATAAAATAATATCCCTCTGCACAAAATCTTCCATAGTAGAGAAGGAGACTGAGAAAATATACAAAAGGGGAAAGATCATACATAGTCCTACTAAGCCCAGAAAAATATAATTAATCACATCGAACCATTTGTCAGACCTTGTTTTGTAATGCATAGGTGACACTCCTTTCCACAGAATTGATGTCAAGATGAAACGGCTTCGCCGTGAAGCATATAAATTCTTATATTTTAAAATAATCCGTCATGGCCGAATCTCTTGGCTATGCGATTAGCTCCCAAGACTAGGACGAGACCGACAACTCCCTTAAACAGACCTACCGCAGTACTGAAGCTGTAATCGCTCTGCTTGATCCCTTTCTCGTAGACGAAGGTATCGAGTACATTTCCAATCTCTTTATTGAAGGGGTTAAGCATTAGGAAGATTTGTTCGAAGCCGGAATCGAGTACTGTTCCCAATCGCAATATGATCAAAATGATAATGGTCCCGCTGATCGAAGGGATGATGATGCTCCAGATTCTTTTCCAGCGGTTAGCCCCATCCATGACGGCCGCCTCCAAAAGCTCATTATTAATTGAAGCAAGTGCAGCCAGAAAAATAATAGTTGACCAGCCGGTTTCCTTCCATATGAGCTCTACAATGACAATCGGGACGAAGAGATGTGGTTTGGTCATGAACGAAACCCAGTCATAGCCGAAGCTTTGCAGCACCTGATTGATAATGCCTTCGGGCTTCAGAAAGATCATGGAGATACTGATAATAACGACCCAGGAAAAAAAGTGGGGCAAATAGACGATAGATTGAACGAATTTTTTGACTCTCTCATTAGCTACCTCATTCAGCAGGATAGCCAGGAGAATAGGAGCCGGAAAGACAAATACGATCTGCATAAAGGATATATATAGTGTATTGCGCAGCACCCGAAGCACTTCACTATCTTCAAATATTCGTCGGAAATTGGCGAACCCTACCCAATCGCTTGCCCACATTCCCTTAAAGGGATTGAACTCTTGGAAGGCAATCACATTTCCGAAGATGGGGATGATTTTGAATGTTAAAAAATATATTAATCCGGGCAGGAGCAACAGGAAAATATAGCGCTCACTCCAAAGCTTCGCACGCAACGACTTGGTGGAATGTCCTGAATTAAACGGGCTGACTGCGGTCATTTTCTTCGGCAATTTCAATCCCCCTCTCGCCCACTATATATTTTCTGCATTTAACGCCGAATTTGCGCTCATAAATTCCATCGCCTGATGGATCATTGACGGTCACGGGTACATAAACTGCCGTTGGCTGCGGTAATGCGGCTCCTTCTAGAAGGGGATAACCGGTATCATCAATACCGATGATCCACAAGTCTCGGCGTGCTCTTTCCCAGTTGTTTATCTCGCTGATCGTCCATAGTGCGAAGCCGCGTTTCCTGGCTCCATCCACTACTTCATGAACAGCCCGTCGGACAGATTCATAATTGTGAATATGGGCTTGATGAAAGAGAAAGTGTGCAACGCCTTCGGCTGCTTGGATAGTGTTCAGAAAAGGATCGACAACACTGGAATCATACAAATCAGGATGGTTCAAATCTTGGCTGAGGAATCCGATCTCCAGTACATCATAGAAACGGTTGCCTTCGGTGAAATCGCTGATCGGAAAGTAGGGATGACAGGTACCGAAAATCAGACCAATGTTTCCTTTTTTACTCGGCCCCCTGGTCTGATCCGCTTCAATTCCATTGCGTTCGCACCAGTGGAATAAATCGCCCCAACCCTCGAAGCAGGTATAGTGGTTCTTATTGGAAGGAATTGTTCGAAGCTGAGCGGAGCGCTTCAACCACTGACTCTGCTTAAAGAAGGCTTCCTCCCCCCAAATTCCACCGTCTAATTCCAAGGCATTGTAATGAAGCGCAATCTCGTGGCCATCGGCTTTCACTTCTTCGTAATAATGGGGTGAATAACCCGGTTCCAGCATGCACCAAGTGGTTCGGATGCCTTCTTGCCGGAGTAATCTCAGTGTTGTCTCAGCATGCACGTCTATATTCAAATCGCTATCATGGGAGATGGCTAATACGGCTGGAATCCCATCAGGCCAATAATCAAGGAACGGAAGGGAGGTGCCTTTGGCAGCACTGATGGAGATCAGATGCCCGATCAGCACTTGTCGCCACCAATCTGCATAGGGATAAGCATAGTAGCTCATGCCCGTCGGGGTTTGCAGACGGTCATATTCCCAGTCCATGGCACAGCGGTCATCCGCTTTTAGAATGTCTTCTCTTATGGGAATCGTTCCATCCGGTGCTGCTGAACCATCATCGTAGACAGGTCCAGTTCCCTGCTGTAGGGCAACGATTGAAGCGGGGATATTCACTGACCAGCGCTCAATCGATCCTTGGCCGACGGGGATGGACAGCAGGGCAGGCCCACCATCGACTCCTGCCGGGCTATCCTTATGCAGAAGCCCCGTCTGTTTCAAGTGGGGATGACCTTCGGTGTGTGGACTCCAAGGCTTGGCTGACAGAAATCGCAACGGGGTATCGCTGAACTCTGGAAGTCCCGCATATCCTACCCCGAGGGGGCGTTCTTCATGATATCCCAGCTCGTTGGCCAGACCGTTTAACCCCGCATAAGAAACAACTGTGCCTCCATTCTCTGCATAGGATTTCAACTTCCTGCCGTTCTCTGCACTTTCTTCGCAAACAGCGGCGATTAGCAGATCCGGTTGATAAGCCAAGGCTTCATCCAGCGATTCAAAGCTGTGGAAGGGAATGCGTTGCTGCTGCAGGATCTCCGCTGTATACCCTTCAAAGGCATTAACGCCATACTGCCATCTTCGCAAGCGAACGGACCGCTCATTTACAATTGCTAATTTGCTAATGTTCACCTGAGGTCACTCCTTCGTGATTACAACAACTGCAGTTTATGTGACAGATAATATAACATAAGAAACAGTTTCAATGGTATAGGTTTAGTACAGGTTCCATTATATCACGATATTATTGCTAAAAGTCAATAATCAATGTGAATTAAATTTACATTTAAATAAAAAAAGAAACCGCATCGTTACTTCGCGGTTTCTTTGGAAACGATATCACTCGTTATGAATAGTTCTCTCAATCTTGCAGTCAATTCAACAGGCGTCTCAAACCCTGCCCAGAATTTAACCATCTCTTGGGAAATGACTTCTACTGTCGTATCAGGCAGAATTTCATTCATAAAGAAAAGCTGCTCCGGGTTATCTTCGTTCAGACCCAGTGCTCTAAGCTCCAATTCTGTCCATACTTCTTCGTTCACTTGAGGGTAGATGGACAAGAATTTGGCTTCTCTGGCCATGCGCACCTGAAAGTCCAGTCGCATCGAAAATTGTACAAACAGCTTAGCTAAATTTGGATTACCACTAGTCTGCGGAATCATCATCCCGTTCGCAATCGTAAGGTTGCCCTTAACTGCTAGTGGACTCTTGGGCAGCGGAATAACAGTTACCGGAAAGTCATCGTTGCGCATACTTGTGGTGAGTGTCGTAGTCAGGAACATGCCTAACCGCCCCTCATCAAACAGCTGAGCCAGCAACTCCCAATCATTCATAGCGATGTTCGGGGAAATTTCGTCTTTATAAATCAAATTCCTGATGAATTCGAGGAATTCCGCGAGTCCATCTGTATTTAGCTGGCCAGAGGCTTCCTGTCTCATCAAGTAGCTATGCTTTCTGGCCAGAACAGGCCAGCGGTACAAGGATGAGGATAACCCTAAACCATATATATCATTTAATCCGTCCCCATTAGAGTCTCGGGTCATACGCTTTGCTGCTTCGGCGAACTGCTCCCAGCTCCAATCCTTTGTCGGCATTTCCAAACCATTATCCGCAAACAGCTTTGGGTTACAAGCCAGAAAGACCGGAGAGTAAGTGAGGGGCACAGCGTACAACCGGTCCCGATGGCGGAATACATTGACCAATTGATCATTGTTAAAGTCCTGCTCTGGCATGATGTCGTCCAGCGGTAGGAACTCATCCAGCGGTACTCGCTGCATATCATTATCACTCATAATGACAAGGTCGGCGCGGATTCCGAAACCGGATAAATCCTTCAACAGCTGTTCATTACGCAACTCCGTTTGGAACTGCCGAAACTCCACATTGGGATAATGTTCCTTAAACATCTCGATTAAGATGGGAAGGGCCTTTATAACGTATGAGGAATGCTGCGGACAGATGATATTGAGCACATTGGTTTCATGTTTCGTGATGTCCAGGTCTTTGGCTACCATCGTGCCTCGACCGACCATTTTAATGAGAATCCCTTCATTTGTTAATAATTCTAAGGCTTGACGTAATGAGTTTCTGCTGATGCTGTATACCTGACAGAGCTCTTTCTCGGGCAGGAGAAATTGACCGGGCTTCAAAAAGCCGGACAGAATCTCCATTCGTAAAATTCCTGCCAGTTCGATATATCGGAATTCTTTGTTAATCAACCATACCCCTCCAATTTCAGTGGACAAAAAATTATTGCCTAGATATTCATATTATATTATGTCTGCGGTGTTTGGTACAGGTTTGGAACAATAATGCCTGCTTATGCGTTGACATCCTTAAGTTTTGGGTGCTATATTATTTTGTATTCAATGAGCAGAATTAATTTTCAGTATATAGAAAAAGGGGGTTCCTAAATTGAAATTATGGTTTGCCGGTGATTTGGACGGATTAGCTGAAGGGTTGGAGGAGTTGGCCACTGAAGCAGGTATTGAGCTCACAAGTGAAGGCCGTGTAGTAGAAGTCATTCGCCATACAGACTCGCGGATTATCGTTCAAGCCGATGGGAACGGCCTACGCATTTATTTTAATAGAACAATTCATTTCTTCCGCGCTCTTGGTTTGCTTGTGGAGGCCCTGCGGAGCGAAAGTATATTCCACATTGAGGAAGAGCCGCAATTTGAAATGAACGGACCGATGTTTGATGTCTCTCAGGGCGGGGCGGTCATTCGCACCGAGTCGATAAAAGATTTTTTGCGGCGAATGGCACTAATGGGTCTTGATATGATCATGCTGTATACCGAGGATAGCTTTGATTTAAAGGAGCAGCCGTACTTCGGGTATATGAGAGGACGGTATACACAGGATGAGATCAAGGAGATGGATGATTATGCCTATCAATTCGGCATCGAAATGATTCCATGCATTCAAACGCTCAGCCATTTGGCGGATGTGTTGAAGTGGAACGCTTTTGCCGATATCCGCGATGATCATGAAACCCTGCTGGTCGGCCATGAAGGTACTTATGAATTTATTGAGCAGATGCTTCTTGCCGCATCGGGTTCGGTTCGCTCCAAGCGTATTCATATCGGAATGGACGAGGCCTGGAAACTGGGTCTTGGCGAGTATCTGGTTCAGAACGGGCTGCATTCCAAATTTGACATTATGAATGTTCATCTGAACAAGGTTATGGCGATTGTTGAACGGCTGGGATTGGTCCCTATGATGTGGAGTGACATGTATTTCCGTGCCGGCTCGGTTAAGGGGGACTATTATGATAAGGATTGTATCATCTCCGACGAGGTTATTGAAGGGATGCCCGATAACGTCCAATTTGTATATTGGGACTACTACCATTATGACGAGGATTTCTATACGGAATGGATTCGCCGGCATAAACGATTTGGATCGACGCCGATTTTCGCTGGAGGCATCTGGAACTGGAAGGGGTATGTGCTGAATTACGGAGCTACCTTTGATTCAACCCATGCAGCGCTGAATGTGTGCAAACGTGAAGGGGTAACGGAGGTGATCGCCACCCTGTGGGGAGATGATGGAACTGAGTGTGATTGGTTCTCCACACTGCTCGGTCTCCAGCTGTTCGCTGAACATGGATATGCTAAAGATTTCGATGAAGCGAAGTTAAGCCGACGTTTTTATTATTGCACCGGAGCCAGAATGGAAGATTTCATGGCAATCAAGAACGTAGATGAACCGCCGGGAATCAAGCCAGGCAATCGCGAGACGTATAACCCTTCTCGTTATATGCTCTGGCAGAATGTAATGATGGGTTTGTTCGATGAGAATATACGGGGACTGGATATGGCCGGACATTATGCAAGTCTTCAGGAGCAGATGGCCCTGTTCGCTACTCGTAACGGCAAGTACGGTTTTGTGTTTGAAGTGCTCGAACGGCTGTGCGGTGTGCTTGCTCTGAAGGCAGACGCGGGCATTCGAATTACGGATGCTTACCTAAGCGGAAACAAGCAGGAGCTTGAGGTTATTGTGCGGGAACTGCTTCCGGAAATCCGGGCAAGGGTTGAACGGCTTCGTTCGTATCATTTGGAGCGCTGGCATGTGGTGAACAAGGCGTTTGGTTGGGATATTATCGATTTGCGTTATGGAGGCCTGTTTATGAATCTGAACACTGCTATTGCACGGATATCCGCTTATCTTGCTGGTACTGTCGACCGTTTGGAGGAACTCGAAGAGAAGCGGCTTCTGCATCAGGGCCAGGAAGGTCTCGTCGATTGTTATTTATATAAACATATGCCGACGCCAAGCCGGATTTCACAGTAGGAAGGTTAATAATATTAATAAACGGTTAGGAGAGAAAAACCATGAGAAAGGCGATAAGCACAAAAGGGGCGTCTGTCGGAAGTGGGCCGTACTCCCAAGGGATTGCTGTTGGAAATATGCTGTTTATTTCGGGGCAAGGGCCACTGGATGTGGAGGGAAGCATCGTGGGTGGCAACATTGAAGATGAAACGAAGCTGACGCTGGATAATATACTAGCGATTGTAGAAGCGGGGGGCTGCGCGATGGATGATATCGTTAAAGTAAGTGTCTATTTAGCCAGTCTTGCTGACTTCGAGCGGTTTAATGCGGTTTATCGAACTTACTTCAAGACTCCTTTCCCTGCGCGCACTTGTGTGGAAGCCGGCTTGGACGGAATTAAGGTCGAAATTGACGCTATTGCATACAAGGCGGAGTAACGGTAACGGGAAGGTGGGAGTCTTTAATGAAACGTTTTGTTAATCATACAGCGCTTGTGACAGGTGCAGGGCAGGGGATCGGACTTGCGATTGCCGAGCGCTTCGCGGCAGAAGGCGCGCATGTCGTTCTGGCGGATATTCAGGAATCGCTGCTGATCAAGACGGAGGAACAATTCAAAGCATTGGGCTATTCTGTTTCGTACCAAGTGCTTGATGTCTCTCAGCCTGATCAAGTAGAAGATGTTGTTGAGCGTATCATCCAGGAGCGCGGCGTCATTGATATTCTAGCCAATAATGCTGGTGTAGCTTGGGAAGAGTCTTTCCTGGATATCAAGGATGACCATTGGCGGAGAATGATTGATGTCAATCTGAGTGGTATGTTCTATGTCGCACAGCGTGTCTCTCGCCGGATGAAAGAGCAGGGCAAAGGTGTCATTATTAATATGTCCTCCACGAATGGACTGGTTGGTGAAGCCAAATATGCGCATTACAATGCTTCGAAGGGTGGGATTATTCTGCTGACCAAGACGATGGCGGTAGAATTGGGAGCTGCGGGAATTCGAGTGAATGCCGTATGCCCGGGTTACATTCAGACACCGATGTCAGAGGCGATTGACGACCCTGAATTCGTTAGTAATTATATCCACAGCCATATTCCACTAGGCCGTGTTGGTGAACCGAAAGACATCTCCGGAGTATTCGCCTTTCTTGCTTCGGACGATGCCGCTTTCATTCATGGTGAATGTATTGTCGTGGACGGTGGACAGCTGGCATTCTGAGGAAGGGGAGAGTAAGGCTATGAACAAATACGAATTGGACACACCTTGTATTATTGTTGATCGTACGAAATTGCTTGCTAATATCATTCGTTACCAAGCCATTGCGGATGAGGCCGGAATCACACTGCGTCCGCATGTCAAAACGCATAAAACACCGCAAATTGCCCGCCTGCAAGTAGAGGCTGGGGCAGTAGGTGTAACTGTGGCCAAGCTTGGAGAAGCCGAGGTTATGGCGGACGGTGGGATTAACAATATTGTGATTGCGTATCCTATTGTCGGCCAATCCAAGCTGGATCGGTTAATCCAGCTTGCTAAACGTGTAAAGCTTACCGTGGCCTGCGATAGCTATGAAGTGGCCTCGGGTATATCGGAAGCTGCGTTGAAAGCGGGGATGGTGATTAATATATGGATCGAGATTGATCCCGGCTATGGCAGAGTGGGAGTGCAGCCAGGAGCAAGCCTGGAACGGCTGGCGGGTGCTCTTGCCCCGCTTCAAGGGATAGTGGTGACCGGAGTGCTGGAGTTCGCCGGTCATTCTTATGATGCGCAAACGGATAAGGAACGGAAGAGCATCGCGGTACATGAAGCTGCGGTCGCGTCCTCTTCGGCAGATACCTTGCGTGGCTGCGGGTTTCCTATTGAAACGGTCAGCGGGGGATCGACACCGATGAGCCGTTTCGCTTCTTTGATGCAGGGAATTACAGAAATTCGCCCCGGCACTTATGTATTCGGAGATTTGACACAGGTCCAAGCTGGGGCGCTTGAGATAGAGCAATGTGCGCTGAGCGTCCTGGCAACCGTGATCAGCCGGCCTGCTCCCGATCGGGCGGTCATCGATGGAGGAACCAAAGTGTTCACGATGGACGGAGAAGACTCCGTCTTGGGAACAGGACGTGGCTACGTTATTGGGCACCCAGAGATTAACGTATCCTGGTTCAACGAAGAACATGGGGTGCTGGTATTGCCGCCTTCGGAACAGGGGCTCAAGGTTGGAGACAAGCTGGAGATCATTCCCGTTCATTGCTGTGCTGTAGTTAATATGCTGGATGAATTAAACATTGTGCAGGATGATCTGGTTCAGGAAATATGGCCAATTGCAGCAAGAGGGAAAGTGAAGTAAGAGGGAGGGGACTTACGCTTGGCTAATATCGGGGATGGAGAACGCTATGGTTGCCGCCTACAATCCTAAAAAGCTTGCTGATGCTAAAAGCATAAGATTGTTGTTCTTCATTAGTTGGGTTACTTACGTCTCGACTTATGTAGGTCGGTTAAATTTCTCTGCAAGTATGGGCGAGATGATCATCGCCGGAAATTTCACTAAGTCCGAGCTAGGCTTAGTGGGAGCAGTATTTTTCTTTGCCTATGGGATTGGCCAGTTTATCAGCGGAATTCTAGGTGACAAGGCATCACCGAAGCAACTCGTTTTTATAGGTGTATCAACATCCTCCCTATTAAATTTAGCTATGGGGGTCAGTTCATCCTATGAAGCTATGATTGTCTTATGGTCCCTCAACGGACTTATGCAGTCCTTAACCTGGTCTCCTCTTGCCAGGCTGATCTCCGATCGATTGCCCCGCAAGGAGTGCTATAAAGCTTTTGTTAACCTCTCCACAACCGTACCTGCAGGAACTTTATTTACCTACTTTATGTGTTCAATGCTTATTGAATATTCTAACTGGCGGATGGTATTTATCCTGGCTGCTATCCTTATGTTTCCCGTAGCGGTTATCTGGTATGTAGTCATATCAAAGCTCGAATATAAGGCGGAGAGCGAAGGGTTCACAGAGTTGGATAATCTCCAATCAGCAGAGAAAAGTACCCCTGTTCATAAAGCCTCGTTTCACACCGTATGTCTGGCCTCAGGGTTACTGATGATTTCCATCGGGGCGATGCTTCATGGCATTTTGAAGGACGGGATTATGACCTGGCTGCCAACCTACCTTGCAGAAGGATTCAACACGAGTTCGAGTCTTGCAATAAGGTTAACCATGATTCTGCCCATTATTAATCTTGCTGGTGTCTATATATCTAATTATTTCAATAGAAAAATATTTAGGAATGAATTAGTCACTGCTGCCTTTCTTTTTGTTATAACCGTACTGGCTCTGCTGATTTTGATCATCTATGGGCAGGATAATCTGCTGATTTCACTGATTATGCTCGGAATAGTCACCTCAGCGATGCTCGGTGTAAACTCAATGCTGGTCAGTTTGGTCCCCTTATATTTTAGTGAAAGCAGAAGAGTATCCACAATCTCAGGGCTGCTGAATTCGACAACCTATTTGGGAAGTGCAATTTCGAGTTATGGGGTCGGGGCAATCGCGCAGCAATTCGGTTGGGGGGTTACCCGCTCATCGTGGTGCATTCTGGCCACAGCAGGGGCAGTGATCTGTATGATATCCAGTAATGAGTGGCGGAATTTCACTAAACAAAGTTGATGGGAATAGCCGATAGAAGGAGGATTCTTGTGAAAATACAATATCTAGGCACTGCGGCGGCTGATGGATGGCCTGCTCTTTTTTGCAAGTGTGCAGCCTGTGAGAAAGCCAGAAAATATGGGGGCAAGAATATCCGGTCTCGCTCACAAAGTATAATTGATGACTGCCTGCTCATTGATATGCCGCCGGACACTTACTACCATACGTTGCAATACAATCTCGATTTCTCAGCGATTGGGCATATCCTGATTACCCATTCTCATGAAGATCATTTTTATCCGGCAGATATGATCTTGAAAGCTGAGCCGTATGCCTATCTGGGGGATGTGCCCAACATTTGTGTTTATGGCAACAGCACCATTGTTAGCATGCTGCAGCAGGCCATGGATGGAAGTGGTATAGATCATATTGAGGATTATATTACGCCTGTACATGTGAAACCCTTTGTACCCTTTAGTATAGGATCGTATACGATAACTCCGCTGCTGGCCGACCACATGCCCAATGAAGACTGTTATATCTATTGCATAGAGAAGGATGGGAATAGGCTGCTCTACGGGCATGATACAGGTGTGTTTCCGCCACAAACCGCTGATTATCTGGAGCAAACCTTTTTTAATTTGGTGAGTTTGGATTGTACATTTGGCTTAACGCCTTGGGAACACGGGCATTTGGGACTTCCTAATATTATAGAAATCAAAGAGAACATGCTCAGACAGGGATGTGTGGATCAACAAACCCAGTTTGTGCTTAATCATTTCTCTCATAATGGAAAAATAATCCATGATGACCTTGCTCCGCACGCTGCGAGGTTGGGTTTTATTACAGCTTATGATGGGCTGACCCTGCATATCTAAGATGCCGGAGTTGATCTGTTCGGCTGTCTCCATTTTCCGACGATAAGCAAGAGCAAGGGCAGAGCGATCATATTAACAGGCAGCACAAATGGCACCCAGTAATGATTTAAATAATGCGTTGTTGCCTCCGTAACATTTTGAGGGATTAACGCAAAAACAAAAATAACCGGGGCAATGAACCAGAGCATGCTCCTCCAGTTGCGGACGCGCAAAAATTGTGCGGTTCCATAGCTCGCGATGAAGAGATACACAGATAATTTGATGAACACGCTAGCGATCCATATCACGACTGGAACCGCGTCGAAATTATCGATAAAACCGAATAGTGAGATTTTTTGGGTCATTTCGAAAAAAGGGTACCACTTTGAAGGGGAAAGATTGACTCCTATGGTGAAGATGACCATTATCATGGTCATCACTACAAAGGAAGTCGCGGTCATGACCGCCCCGAACACGTAAGGCGCTCCTTTGCGCGGCTGACTCATAAATGATGCGAACATGAGATATTCGACGGAATGGCCGAGGTAAGAGGCGGGAGCCAGCGCGCCGCCCATTATTCCCGTCATTCCGCTGTCCACATAGACTGGAAGGATGTTTTTCCAGTGAATGTTGTTGGTGCTCGCGACCAGGACAAGGCAGATCATGAGCAGAATGATCGGCCCTAGAAACTCGCTGCAGCGGCCGATGCCTTCGATCCCTCCATGGGCCGCATAGACGATCAACAAGACCATCAGGAGTATGATCGCTTCTTTGGGCGTCCCTGGAAGCAGCTTGATTTGGACTAAATCGGAAAATTGGCGGAGAACGATTGGGATGATCGTATACCATTGGACCAAATAGATTATGATTACAGCTTTGCCGAGCCACGTGCCGAGAATGATTTGACTGTATTCGATTAAGGTCTGTCCGGGGTAGAGATGCGCAGCTTGCGTCGCGAGCAATGCAACCAGCAACGCGATGCAACCAGCCGCGATAATGGAAATCCATGCATCCTGTTTCGCGGCCTGCAGGCTTGGGGTGAATGTCATGACCAACGTCATGCCCAAGTCCATGATCATGATCATCCAGAAGACCTGTATACCCGTCAATTTCAATTTCATCTCGAAGACCCTCTTCCAGTTGATGGTCAGTCCGTTTTTTTCATCTGCGCGGGTGCTTGCGTTTTGCCCATTTGCTTGATCTTGATGTTAACATCGACGACGGTCACGGGAACGACGGGATAAATGTCGGTCCATTTACTACGTATCTTTTTCCAAGCATAAGGGTGCTCAATGTGGATTTCCTCTCCGATGCCGAAGATATCCGACTTTAACTCTTTTTGCACATGCGTTAACATATTCTCGAACTCGGTTTGAATGTGTTTAGAGAATTGTGTTTCCACGCGTTTCATGTTGTTGCTACTACTAAGGTCCAGTCTAGTATCGTTATCAGTTACTCGGACCGAAGCATGGAAGGATACCCATATTTCAGGAATTCCATTCTTCACGGTTGTGCGTATTTTCTTGCCGCTTTGCAGCAATTCGACGACTACTGTCCCCTTATACTCTTCGTCTTCCGGTTCTAATTGCAGAGTAAATCTCATCCCCTGGGTTCCCCCCATCCACCAACGCAATAGTTTCAATTCAGAGGGCTCCAGAAATCCGGACAATTTGTTACCCCTGTAAACCGCAGCCCGGTCGATCGAGAATGTTTCTTTATCGGTATCTTTATGAATGATCCTAATGGTGGCGGTAACCGGCGATCTCCCTTGCGAGGACAGGGCATTTAGAAATTCGTCGATTTTGACAGGAAGGCTAACTTTGCTGGCTTGCATTTTGTTGATGCCGATACTTGGAATGAGCTCAAGCTGATAGGGCTCGTTCAAAATTTCTTTGGCAGTGCTGCCATAAGCCGTCACCACGTAACCGTTGTAGCGGCTCTCGGGTAACCGGCTAAATGTATCCAGTACCTGATTTAGGCCATGACGAGCGAATTCTTCCCCGAACACGATGACTCCCCTGTGGCCTAAATAGATGACACGAGACAATTGCTGCTGTAATAGGCCTGCAGCTTCTGACGCGCTACCGCCTTTGGCCGAGAGGACGACGACTGATTTCTTGCCGCCCCCCCCGGTCTGCACGGCGCTGGGAATTCCTGTGGGAAGGGCAATCTGCAAGGTGAGTTCGAGCTGTCCGTCATCTGTGATGTCGAATCCGCTGGCCATAACCAATGCAAGATCGTCCATTTCCTTGCGGTCCCAGCAGCCGGTTATCAATCCAAGAAAGACGAGAATAACCAAGCACTTACAGGCCATTAAAGCTTTGGTCATTTACTTTGCTCACTCCAGTCGTTGCTTTGTATGATGCTGACGCTTTAGCAACATCCGCCACGGGGCTCTGAATAATGAATCCGTCAATCCCGAGTAGCTAACCGGTGCGATCGGTGTCATATAAGGGATACCGAAGGAATCCAGATTCACCAGATGGATCAAGATGGCAATCATGGCGACTACAACGCCGTATAAGCCGAAAGTTGCCGCGAAGAACATAAGTGGAAACCGTATAAGACTAATCGCCTGACTCATGCCAGGGTTGGGAATGAGGAAAGAGGCGATTCCCGTAATGGATACGATGATGATTTGGGGAGCGGAAATAATGCCTGCCTGAACGGCAGCCTGTCCAATGACAAGCGCACCCACGATACTAATGGTCTGCCCGACGGGACGGGGAAGACGAACCCCTGCCTCGCGGAGCGCCTCAAACGTCGTTTCCATGATCAAAGCCTCCACTATTGCCGGAAACGGCACGACTTCCCGCGCCGCTGCGAGGCTCAAGGCCAAGCTTGTTGGGATCATTTCTTGATGAAAGGTCGTAACCGCAATATATAAGGAAGGGAGCGCCATCGCAAAAAAAGCGAATAAATACCTCAGCCAGCGCAGCAGCGTAGCGAAAATGAAGTTCATATAATAGTCCTCGGCCGTCTGAAACCCGAACCAGAACGTAATAGGCAGGATGAGAACCATTGGTGAACCGTCAATGAGAAGCACAACTTTGCCTTCGACCAAGGAACCCGAAACCAAATCGGGCCGTTGGGTCGACTGCATGACGGGAAAGGGTGAATTGGGATGACCGCTGATCAATTCCTCAATATAGCCGGATTCCAGTACGCTATCCATATCGATACTCGATAACCGTTTCTTCACCTCTTCGACTATGCTCTGCTGGGCTATACGCTCAATGTAGACAATCGCCACGTCAGTCTGGGAAAGTCCTCCTACATAGAGCTTTTCCGTCTTCAGTAGGGGCGTCCGAATTCGATGGCGAATGAGGGCAAGATTGATGTCGAGCTTCTCGATAAATCCGTATCGCGGACCGCGAATGACCGCCTCCGTTGTCGGTTCCTCCAGCTGGCGATGCAGCTTGTCTTTGAGTCCAAAGGAGAACGCCTCGGTGAAGGATTCAACGAATAAGACGACTTCTCCTCTGACGATGCGTTGAACGATTTCATCCATGTTCATGGCGATACGGGGCTGTACGATAGAAGCTAACTTAAACTTCAGCTGTTCATAGAGCTGCAGAGGATTATCAATGGAAACAGGTTCGTGCAGCATCAAAGGCTCCAAGAAACCGACGTCCCAAAGCTGATTGTCGACCAGGACTTCGAGATAAACCGCCATGCCAGGGATGGAGCCAAACACATGTAGCCTGCGTACTACAAGATCGGAACAATTGGCGAACAATTGCTTGATGGTTAATTCGTTGTCATCCAAATTGTCGCAAATCTTCGTTTCGATTGTATAATTAAGTTCCTTCAGTTTTTTTTCGAATGGCCCCGATACTCCTTTTTTCGATTTCATACGCCACCCCTTTCCAATTTAACCTTTCCCATCCACTATTGGATTATTCGGAGAGAGGTGGGTCAAAGGGTATATTTTCATGGACGCCGAGCATACTTCTTGCATAACAAAACATATGAATGCGAAAAGAGAGTGAAGCATGAGAGTTGTGGGAAAGGCCATCGTCTTCTTATTTATAGTCGCTTTATCAGGATCAGTCCTATATTATGCTGTCTCGACGGGCGATTAAGCAAAATACTTGGTGGCGATTTTCTCTGCCGTTCGAGTGGCCAGCGCCTGCGTCGTCAGCGTCGGATTCGGACCGCCGATTCCATTGAAGTGTACGCTGTTGTCGGCAATGAACAGCCGTTTGACTTGAAAAGCCTCACAGTTCGTATCGGTGACATACCCCATGCGCATCGTGCTTTCGAGATGGAGCATGAAGCTGAAGGGCGTATCTGAACGGATAATCTTTTTGGCACCGGCTTGCTGCAGCGTTTGAGAAGCATATCTGGCCAGTTGATCGCGCCTTTGCAGCGTCTTGGGGCTAGGGGTATAATAAACGACCGGAATCGGACCGTTCTCGTCTTTCAGGAGTGGATCGACCTCTACCCTGTTGCGGTAGAGTGTTTCGTCATCCGTAAGCAGCAGCATGCTCATCGTCCGGGTATAGTTCATCATCAGCTCTTTCAGCTGAGGACCGACGACTCGGCCGCGAATATCCCACGGCGCCCCCGGTTCGGGCGGGTTAAGGGCGTCATATCCCGCTTCGCTGAAACCGTACGTCAAAAAGGACATTAATCCTGGGCTTAGGCAAGAGACTTGGAAGATCCCGATTCCGGGAATATCGACTCTGGCTCCTGAAGTGTGACCCACATACGGATAGACAGACGGCATGCCCATAATACTCATAAGATCTTTTTCATCGAAAACGCCCGCAACCCAGTCGAAGCAATGATTGGTCAGACCTCTCCCAACCCATTCATTATAGGGTAACCCCGAGTTCAGCCAAAGGCGTGGCGATTCGATGCAGCCGGCAGCCATGACGACTATTCTGGCTGTTAACTCACCGATTTCTCCCGTCCACGTATCCCGAAACTGCACGCCTGTCGCGCGAAGTCCTTCTTTGGGATCTTGCGCCGTTAAGATTTTGATCACGAAGGAATTAGGACGAATCGCGACGTTTCCAGTTTTGAGAGCTAGCGGAACATAGCTGACAAGGGTGCTTCGTTTGGCGATTGTATCAACCGATGGACCGACTGAGCATCCGTTGATACAATTCCCTTTCAGGGTACACCCTTCCATATTAGATAATTGCTCCAATGAATAATTAGGGTCCATTAGATGTTCATTGGTCGGCAGAATAGCGTTTGGATTTGGGCGGAAACCTGGAGTCGTGACGTTAAGTGTCGGATTGAGCGGCCATCCTGCTTTTTTGGCACCATAGTAAAAAAGTTCTTCTTTGGGAGTTGTAGGCGCGAACTGAACGGGCAGCGTAGCTTCGGCTTTCTCGTAATAGGGAAGGAGATCCCGGTAGCTGATCGGCCAAATATTGTCGATCGCAACGGGAAAAGCGCGTGGCGACTGCGCCCAGTAATGTTGGGTCGTTCCTCCTACTCCGGATACCTGCCAGATGTCACCCTTCTGGCGCATGACCCGGTGCCAGGGCGTACGGCGGCGATCGGCAGGGCCAAAGCGGAAGACGCCGGACACCCCATCGTTCATGTTGTTTTCATACGCATTGTAGATCTTCTTGTAGATCCCCATATCCAAATCGTTATAATCGGAGCTCCATTCCCCGCCACGCTCGCGATTCGGATTCTGCCATTGTTTGTTTCCGTACCAGGGTCCAGCTTCCAGTACCAGCACCTTCAACCCCGCTTCTCCGAGCTCCTTGGCCGCGACGGCGCCACCGCCACCGGACCCGATGACGATTACGTCAGCATCGAATACAACATCTGCATTATCCAATGGTAGATTCTCCTCCTTTACGCTCGATAGTCAACAAATAACCGAGAAGAGCGCGATATCCGGGAACAACTCCAGGGTAGCCCACTTGTCTCCAACTGAGCGGGAAATATTCCAGCCTTCTTTCAGTCGGCGTCCTAAGCCGGGTCGTCCCGTAAGCAGACCACTCCGAGTAATTTCCGAACATCGTCTGCCTGTTGAGAAAATCAATCATATACCTAACAAGACCTCCATCGTCTCGGTATGGAGGGGGCAAGGTACCAAGATCGACCTTCAATTGTTCCAGCATGGCGAGGACCCGAATCCGATCAGCCTGGGAAAGCGAGGAGAAGGGACTGCATTCCCAAACCGAGTAGTTAAGAGCATGCTGCGCCTGTCCCGAGGCAACGAATTCAACGGCGCCTGCATTGAGCATCATGGCGGTAGAAGTGGATAGGGGTACGACGGTCAGATAGAATCCAAATGTAAGCGAAAGACTGTGATCGAGTTCCCAGATCATATACTCATGAATGCACAAATCAACGGCACCTGCCGATAGCTCTTCCCCGTAATCACAAGGTTTTGATGTATTTGGAACGATCGCTTCGACAAGCGCCAGGAACGTTGTAAAGGTTTGGGTATCGACGGTTGCGGCATAGGTATGGGCTGGATGCATAAGTAATCCCCCTTTATTGAACGCATTATTTAAAAGCAAGCAGAATTCCGCATGAATTATCTCTATTCATCAGGATTATCATTCAGACACTGTGATACAAACAGGATCAGTTGCATACCACATTTGCATGCTTAAGGCAATACGCTAAAGGATACATAAAAGTACTCTTAGGTAGAATTCACATTTATTACTAAGAACGGTATCTTATATATTAAGTAATGTTCTTAATCAAGAACTTTAGGAAGTCCCCATCGGGGTCTTTTCAAAGAAGTTGCCAGTAAGGCAGCTTTCCATATAAGGTGGGGATCTGAAATGAGCGCAATCGCCGGTATCTATCATCTACAGCAGCATATCCTTGATCCCGAACAAGGGTTGCAGCTCATGCAAGAGTTGAGGCGTTATCCGGCCGATGAGACAAGTGTCTGGCAGAAGAAAGGTATCTTCTTCGGCTGCCATGCCCAGTGGATCACACCGCAGTCTCGGGATGAGTCACTCCCCTTTTACGATGCCGAACGAGGGCTCGCCATTACGGCTGACGCTATCATCGATAACCGGGACGATTTGTTCGAGCAGCTTCAGGTCCCCTATGAAGATAGGGGAACGATACCAGACAGCTTACTGATCCTGTTGGCCTATGAGAAATGGGGAGATCAGACACCGGTTCATTTGGTGGGTGACTTTGCCTTTATGATCTGGGATGAAAGAAAGAGTACTCTCTTCGGGGCCAGAGATTTCTCCGGCAGCCGGACGCTCTATTTTCACCGTTCCGACAGATTGTTCTCGTTCTGTACGGTCATTCATCCTTTACTGACCCTGCAGGGTGTAAGCAAACAGCTTAACGAACAGTGGGCATCCGAGTTTCTGGCGATCGAAGGTCGAATGGATACCCTGAATTGCTTCTCAAGCGTTTATCAATCGATCGAACAGCTTCCTCCTGGGCATAGGGTTTCGATCACCAATGAGAAGATTGTTTTCTCCCAATATTACACACTGCATACATCAAAACTTCGCCTGAGTTCTAACGGTGAATACGAGGAGGCTTTTCGGGAAGTTCTTGGGCAAGCCGTGCGAGATAGGCTTCGTACTCACCATGCCGTTGGTGCCAATTTAAGCGGTGGACTGGACTCTGGTTCGGTCGTCAGCTTTGCTGCCGAAGAGCTTCACCGTCGCAGGAAACCATTACATACTTTCAGTTACTATCCAGTAGACACTTTCACCGATTTCAATCTATCCAATCGAGTAGCCGATGAACGGCCCTTTATCCAAGAGACCATCGATCATGTGGGGAATATTGAGCCGAACTTTTTGAACTTTCCCGAGCTAAGCCCTTATTCCGAGATTGATGAATGGTTGGATATCATGGAGATGCCTTACAAATTCATTGAGAACTCCTATTGGCTAAAAGGGATCTTCGAGCAGGCGCAAATGAAGGGGATCGGTGTTCTGCTTAGCGGACAAAGAGGGAATTGGAGCATTTCCTGGGGCACCGCGCTAGATTATCAAGCCAAGCTGATTCGTGAGCTACATTGGCCCACCTTTTATCAGGAGTACAGGCAATATAATCAGTCCATGAATGCGAACAGAAAAAAGGTACTGCAGATTGTCGGTGGGAAAGTTTTTCCATCCCTTACTCGGCTCTTGACTAAGAAGCCAAATCCGTTGCCCGAACTAATTCATCCCGACTTCGCTAAGCGAACGGACGTGAATCAACGACTAAGGGAATTTAACATGGATAGTGAGCATTCGCAGACAATCTACGGTATTCGGAAAGATCATTTTGAGCAGCCGCATATTTGGAATGTGAACGGAACCGTCGCCACCAAGCTGTCGTTGAAGTATCGAGTATGGGATCGCGATCCTACAAATGATTTGCGTGTGATTCGGTTCTGTATGTCTGTGCCAGAAGAACAATATGTTCAGAACGGAGTAGACCGTTCCTTAGTTCGCAGGGCGATGAAGGGACGACTTCCAGACAAGGTCAGAATGAATCGTAAGCGGCGCGGGTTGCAGGGGGCGGACGGGATTCACCGCATGATGCCGGAGTGGCCCACTTTTCTTAGGGAGCTAAACGAAATGATTAGAGATCCCCGTGCATCGTCCTATTTGAACCATGTAGATCTTGCTAGATGTCTAGAGCGGCTCGGCAGCAAGCCCGATCCCACAATGATTTATAGTACAGACTTCCGCCTTTTATCACGAGGACTTGTATTTTATCGTTTTCTGAAGCGTATGTCCTGACAGATGACATTTGAAGGGAGGTGAAAATAATGAAAAAAGAATATAACACGCCTTCTTTGGAAGTTCTTGATATCAAAATGACTATGGCTGGACCAGGTGAAAGAATCGCTGACTCTTTCCAGGCTGATCCAACTGAAGTTGTACACTACTCGTAAAATGGCCGTTAGTCCGGCTCTGCCCTTATCCCCCTAAGCATGTTGGGAGGGGGATGAGGGTTTTCTCTTTTTTAATCATCTGTGGAAGATAGCGGGTGAAATTGACATTATGGAGTGAACAGTATGGTCAATACAGTTCAGCGCCTTGCCTATAAAGCCTTTGGTCTACAAATTTATAGTGAATTACCATTGCCGGAACTTCCTTTCACCGACCAACCAGGACTCATCGGCAGCATATCGGTCATTCAAGCAGACCTGGCTGAACGATGGGCAAATATACCAAAGATCTCCAGTAGTCTGGGTGTATTGGAGAACGAGGTGATGTTCGAGATCAAGGATACAGCTATTTTCTCTGTTCAAGACGGCCATACCATAGTGGTGTCACCCGCTGCCCATGCTGACGAGGATTGTGTTCGTTTGTTTATTCTGGGAAGCTGTATGGGTATTCTGCTTATGCAAAGACGAGTTCTCCCTCTTCACGGCAGTGCGCTTGTCATCGATAACAAGGCCTACGCGCTGGTGGGACGTTCCGGAGCAGGCAAATCGACACTCGCTTCCTATTTAATGGATCAGGACTACCGGCTTATCAGCGACGACGTTATTCCCGTTATGGTGCAAAATGGACATCCGTTAGCAGTTCCAGGTTATCCGCAGCAGAAATTATGGCAGCAAAGCTTGGACTATTTGGGAATGAATTCGTCCTCTTATCGCCCGCTTTTCCAAAGAGAAGCTAAATTCGCAGTTCCGGTGCATGACCGCTTCCACGCTGAACCGTTACCGCTCGCCGGCATATTTGAATTAGCAGTATCGTCTGACAGCCCAATATCTGTACAGCCTATCCATGGAATGGAACGATTCCATACGATATTTAATCATACGTATCAGAAGCATGTCTTGAGTCACCTTGGCATCATGGAATGGCATTTCGGGCTGCTCGCTTCATTCGTCAACCGGTTGCCGATTTATCGGCTTACCCGACCTGAGATGGGTTTTAGCGCTCCGGAGCAAGCTTCCCTAATTCTTGAAACGATCCATAATCAAGTAGAGGAGAGATGAACTGATGAACAACAATACAAATATTTTGTCGCTCGAATCGGTCCTTGTGCAACAGCCAGGCAATATTGCCAGCGACATGGATGGTGAGAAGGTTATGTTGAGTGTGAAGAATGGAAAGTACTACAACCTTGGAGAAGTCGGCGGAGAGATCTGGACGGCCTTGGCCTCGCCGGGTCCCGTAAGCCTAGTCGTGGACACCATTAAAGAGAATTTCGAAGTTCCCGCTGAGCTTGCACAGAAGGATGTGCTCTCTTTTCTGCAGCATTTGCTGGATGAGGATCTTATCGAATTCGTCGACCAGCCATGATTACCATTGGGCGCATGCGTCGACTGCTGACGTATGACAAAGCCGTTTTGGAGCTGCTTCCAGAAGCCCTGCTAAGATTGACTCAGGCAAGATTTCAACTGTTGTTTCCATTCGCTAAGACCGCAACCAGGCTCGGTCTAAAGTCTAATGAAACCTCTCCGTTCTCCAAAGACAGCGATACTCCTAATATTAAACATATTACTAGCGCCATTCGTCTAATCAGCAGATATACGCCTTGGAAGAGTACTTGTATGGTCAGAGCGGTTGCCGGACTGACCATGCTGGAGAAGCGCGGAATAGAAAGCACACTGTATCTGGGGGTTGCGAGAGACGTGAAAGGTCAAATGATTGCGCATGCCTGGCTGCGCAGTGGGGCTTATTATGTCTCTGGCGATGATATGATGCAGGGTTTTGTCGTTGTGGAGAAGTTTGCAAAAATGTTACCAGCCGAGTGATCGAGGTGCGCCCATGCAAGTAATAATCTATTACATCCGCCAACTACTCGCTTTATCTGGAGTTAAACTATACCTTAATATGTTCGGTATGGTAATCAGTGGTCTACTGGAGAGCTCCGCCATTCTTCTGCTTGTACCTATGTTGGCGATGGCGGGCATTCAGCTTGGCGGTACAGGAGCGGGTTATAATTTACCTATGTTTGATTTTATCACCGAGCTGCCGCAGTCCACGGCGCTTCTGCTTGTGCTCGGCGTCTACATTCTGATCGCCCTTTGCCAGAATGTGATCTCACGGTCAGTCGCGATCCGCAACGTGGAAATTCAGCAGAATTATGGCCGGAAGCTGCGATATGAAGTATACAGCGCACTATTGCGGGCCGAATGGTCTTTTTTTCTCAAAAAACGGACTTCGGACCTGATCAACATGATGACCACGGAGCTGGCAAGAGTGCTCGCAGGCATAAGCAGTTTCTTGCAGTTTATTACTTCGCTTCTGTTCACCCTTGTCCAAATTGGCTTCGCCTTTTGGCTGTCCCCCCAAATGACCCTCTCCGTACTGGTTTGTGCGGTCCTGCTATCCATATTCTCCCGCCGATTTATCCGTAAGGCCAGAAAGCTGGGCAGCCGCAGTTCCTTACTCGGTAAAATCTATTTGGGTGGAATCACGGACCAATTGAACGGTATCAAAGATATCAAAAGCAACAATCTGGAGCTTTCCCGACTGAATTGGCTTCATGATTTCACTGGGGAGGTCAAGCAGGAGCAGCTTGATTATACACGGATGCGCTCCAATTCCCAGCTGTTGTACAAAATGTCATCTACACTGCTGATCGCGGTGTTTATCTTCGTGTCTTTCCGGTTTATGCACGCAGAGGGTCCACATCTGTTGCTGGTCATTCTGATCTTTGCCCGGCTATGGCCGACATTTGCTACGCTGCAGTCCTTGATGGAGCAGCTGTCTTCGGTTCTTCCTTCGTTTAAACAGTTGCAGCAATTGCAGGAAGAATGCCAACTGGCCGCCGAACGTAGTGAGGAAGAAAGCAAGCAGCACATTGTCCCCTTGACGCTGAAGCAGGGTCTGGAAGCGCGGAATGTCGATTTTCGTTATCATCCGCAGGAGCCGCATTATTCGCTGCGGAAGGTAAATGTCTTTATTCCCGCCAATCGAATGACGGCTGTAGTTGGACGTTCGGGAGCAGGGAAGAGCACGCTTGTTGATCTGCTTATGGGACTTATGCAGCCGGAATCAGGAGAGATCCTGGCCGACGGCAAGCCGATCTCGGGAGAGCAGCTTCTGCCTTACAGAAGGTCGATCGGCTATGTTGCGCAGGACCCCTTCCTCTATAATGCTACCATTCGGGAGAACCTCACGATGATTAAACCGGATGCGAGCGAGGAAGAACTGTGGGAAGCGTTGGAGTTTGCTTCTTCAGCCGAATTTGTTCGCGCACTGCCGCAGGGACTAGATACACTAATTGGGGACCGTGGCATTCGTCTGTCTGGTGGGGAACGGCAGCGTCTCGTACTGGCCCGGGCGATTATCCGCAAGCCCTCCATATTGGTTCTGGATGAGGCGACGAGTGCGCTGGACACGGAGAACGAGAAGAAAATCCAGGAAGCCTTGGACCGGTTGAAACATTCCGTAACGATAATCGTGATTGCCCACCGTCTGTCTACAATCCGGGGAGCGGATCAGATTTTGGTCATTGACGATGGCCATGTTGTACAGCAGGGACTGTATTCAGGACTAGCCTTAGAAAAGGGCGGGATGTTTAGCCGATTATTAAGCAGTCAAAATGAGGCTATGTAGAATCACATGTAATAAAAAGGCCCCTTCTCTTACATATTCATCCGTAAGGGAAGGGGCTTATTCTTTGTGGAACAAGCTTCACTTGTCCTCACCAATCGTTTTTCTCCAGCCCCATAAAAAGGGGCGCAACGGGAAATACAAAAAATGCAGTGGCTGAGGCAGTGGCAGTGTCTTTGCGTCTGCCGCATAGGGATACAGAAATCCCAGTACGTACAGAAGCTGCTGCGGACGCGTTAGAATCGCCGGCTGATAATATTTGTAATGCCGCTCCACTTCCGGCGCTAATGGAGGATTATTCAGGTTGACCAAACGCTCTATGTAGAACATGGAAAGCTCTGCCAACCGATGGGCCTTAGGGCTATCCATCAAGCCTGACAAGGCGGGATCTATCGGTGCCTTTAGTAAAGCGGCCGCCAATAGCAGGCCCTGTCCCCCCATATTGCTATAACGATACCGCTGAAGGAGCTGAATCAACGCGCCGGGGGCTGGCTGTTGCGCTAACAACTGCTTAATGTCGAGCAGCCAGCGCAGTCTTGACCAGCCGTGTCTGGCTCCGTGCGCGCTCAGGAACAGGAACAGATCCTCTTTGCCTAGATAATAGACATTCCGTCCGAGACTGCTTGCCCGCGCGCGTGTCCATAGCTCATCGAAATCAGGCTCTCTCGAAGGCGCGGGGTTCAATCTCCAGTGGACTTCAACTTTGATCGTAGTCACGGAGTGATTGAAGGTCGTATGATGCTGTCTCCATTTCCAATCTCCCAAGATAGTCTCGAATTCCTCTTCCTTTACATACCCGAGCTGGAGCAGCAGTGCTTCCGTTTCGGCTAGTTGTTCCAAGGGCACGATGAAATCGAGGTCACGCGAGGTGCGAAGTGAGATGTCACCATATAAATCTAGAGCAAGTACGGGCCCCTTCAGAAACAAAGAGCGTATATTCAAGCGAGCCAGCTCATCGCCAATCCGCCCCATTTCGCCACTAAGCTGAAGCATCTGCACGGTATTGCGGCGGTATTCGCTCTTCAACCGCTGGATAACCAGGGTAGGCACACACTCTTCACGCATACGGCTTAGCTTGGGATATAAGAAGGGATACACACGATGATGCAGAGTTAGCCGGATAAACTGCTCCCAGTCTATATCTGCGAACAGTTCCGGCTCTCGATCCGCCGTCTCGTCGATGTTGTCCGTGGCAAGAAGCGTAAGTAGAAGCAATAATTCCGAAGATAAGCGCCCTTTATCAAGAGCATACTGGTCAGTCATAGGAACTCTCCTTCTTAATATCCAAACAAGATAGAATTCGTTCTGTTTAGAGAACGCTCGAACGTACTGTGAGCGTAACATCGCTAACAGAAAGCTGTCAATTCCTATGTTTACTGCCGATAATTTATTTAATCATAGGAAAGGTTATCGTAAAGGTTGTTCCTTCGCCCAGTGTACTAATTACGGTAATATTACCTTGGTGCATCTCCAGAATTTTGTGCACAATGGATAGACCCAGACCACTGCCTCCGGCAGAACGGGAACGAGCTTTATCAGCTTTGAAAAAACGTTCATAAATGCGCGTCTGTTCCTCCGCGGGAATTCCAATTCCGGTATCGGTGATACGGACAACCGCATTCTCGTTCTCTCGCTCAAGGTTAATACTAATCTTCCCACCTGCAGGAGTGAATTTGACGGCATTAGAAATCAGATTGACCCAGACTTGATTGAGTAAGTTCTGATCAGCTTCGACGACAAGCTCTGCTAGATCTACGACGATTTCCAAGTCTTTATTTAACCATTGCGGCTCAAAGGTAAGGATCTGCAGTTGCAGTTGCTTGTCTAAGCGGTATAATTCCGGATGAAACGGATGATGCTCCGAATTAAGTGAGGCCAGCTTCAACAAATCATTACTAAGCTTGGATAAGCGCGTGCTTTCCGTCTTAATGATTTCCAAATACTGCAGCTGCTCTTCGCGAATAAGCTCTTCGTAAATCATGGCCCGGGCAAATCCACTGATGGAAGTAAGCGGCGATTGAATTTCATGGGAGACATTCGAGATGAACTCCTGTCGCATTTCTTCCATAGCTTTCAAATCTAGCGCCATATCATTAATGCTCTCCACCAGCGGTCTCATCGGGGCCTCTATTTTTTTTGCATTTAAATTAATGTGGAAATCGCCTTTGGAGATTCTTTTTAGCGCATCAATCATTTCTTGATGAAAGGCTCGCTGCTTCTTTTGGAAAAAAGGAGATAGAATCGCTATGCACGTGCCGAACAGCATGAATCCCGCGATCGAGTTGAAGATTTGACGGAATACCGCGTGCGGATGCCAATCAAGCTGCCGATAAACCCATTCCATTACGTAATAGGTCACAGTCCAGCATATGGAGAGCGCTCCAATTACCATAAGTACAGGAAAAATGATTTTCATCATTCTGCGCATGCGGCTCATGTGTATATCTCCAGTCGGTACCCTAACCCGCGAACGGTGCTGATCTGAAACGTATGCTGGTCTTTCGGGAAACGTTCGCGCAGACGATTAATGTGTACATCGACTGTTCGCTCGTTTCCTTCATAATTGTAGCCCCAGATTTGTTCGATAAGCTGATCCCGTGTGAATGTCTTATATGGATAACTGGCCAGCTTGAACAACAGTTCGAATTCTTTGAGGGGCAGCAGCAACACTTCGTTGCCAACACTGCATTCATAGGTTTTGCGGTTTAACGACAGCTCTCCAAGCTGCAGAGTCTGTGCGGCCATGATTTTGTAACGCTTCAGCAGTGCTTTCACGCGGGCAATCAGCTCGGGCGGGTCGAAAGGTTTAACCAGATAATCGTCCGTACCCAAATCGAAGCCTTTGACCTTCTGTTCGGATTCTCCAATCGCTGTCAGCATAAGCAGTGGCAAGTCATAATGCTCGCGAAGCTCGCGGCATAAATCCCAGCCATCCATTCCGGGCATCATGATATCGAGAATGACCAGATCCGCTTTTTCAGTTTCCAATAGATGCAGTGCTTCGAGGCCGTCAGCGGCTACCAGTGTACGAAAGCCTTCGCGGACCAGAAAATGTCCGACCAGTTTACGGATATGCGGGTCGTCATCGACAATCAGAATTTGATTCACGTTCATACACATCCTTTTATCGAACCTTATCGTCCTATGCCTAGTTTATCTATTCCGCTCGGATCTCGTAAACATGAATGTGCCGACAGTAGAGAATACCAGGAAGAATACGGCCATTATGCTGAGATCGAAGAGGGGATTGTGCAGCACAATTTGATCATACACCGGTTCACCCCAGTAAAATACCGCCCGGGCCAAATCAATACAATAGGTCATGGGCATAATTTTGGCCAGAAAACCGAGAATGCCGGTAGAGTGTGCAATCGGAATGATGGCGCCTGCCAAAAACATTTGCGGCATAATGATGGCCATAGAGCCGATATCTGCTGCTTTGCTATTCTGAACAAAACCGATGAAGAAGATACCGAGTGCGGATCCCACCAGACAGAAAATGGGTGTAATCAGGAATAACCAAACGATATGCATGCCGCCAAGTGGAATTTGCATAATTAGCGCCACGATTAGAATACCGATTAATCCGACCAGGCTGGTGAAGCTGGAACCAATCATTTTCCCTAAAATAATCGAATAACGGGATATTGGTGATACATACAGCTCCTGAGTCAAGTTCTGATCACGTTCTTCGATCAAAGCACTCATCCCGCTGACCGTTCCCGTAAACATACTGTTAACAATCATACCAATCATCACAAATTGCAAATAATTATATCCAAGGTTGCCTGCCATATTTTGCGATAAGCTGCCGCTCATGATCCCCAGAAAGATCATAGGAATAACAATGCTGATAATGATGAGTACCGGACTTTTAATTCCTTTCGTCACATCCCTGGAGATAATGGCTAGAATCGCGTTGGTTTCTTTGGCTATAGTTGACATTATAGAACTGCACTCCCTTCGTATTTGGCGACCAGGCCCATATAGACTTCTTCCAAGGTCGGTTGATGCACATTTAATTTCGTCAGTGGTGTGGTCATTCGGGATAACAGGGATTGGGGTGTAGGCTCCTGATAGATGATTTTCAGATCCTGTTCGGTTTCAATAAAAGGAACATTCAGCATGGACAGCTCTGCTTTGAGCGTTAATCGATCTGCCGCATCTACATGCATAAACTTATCGGCCAATAGCCCATTTTTCATTTCACTCGGTGTTTGCAGCATCGCGATCTTGCCACGGTTAATGATGCACACCCGGTCGGCGTCTTCGGCTTCCTCCAAGTAATGGGTGGTTAAGAAGATCGTAATGTTCTCTTCGCGGCGTACCTTTTGCAAGTAATCCCAGAGAGAACGGCGGCTGACCGCATCCAGTCCCTGTGTAGGCTCATCGAGAAACAGAATCTTCGGATTATGCATAAGACTGCGAATGATTTCCAGCTTGCGTTTCATGCCGCCAGAGAAGGTCTTGAGCTTCTTGAAGAGGTTATCATGAATGCCAACAACTTCGGCCAATTCTTCAATCCGCTGTTTATATGCCTTGGGCATCATACTGTAGAGCGGACGGTATCCGTAAATGCCATAAATACTGACATGGAGGCGAATATTCTCTTCGGCTGTCAATTCCAGGTCAAGGCTGGGATTCTGAAAAAGAATACCGATATTCTGGCGGACCAGCTTCGCTTCCTTCTCCAGATCGTAGCCGGCGATTGTCACCGATCCGCTTGTTTTCGAGAGTGTGGTTGTCAGGATGGAGATGGTGGTTGTTTTGCCTGCCCCATTGGGACCGAGAAAAGCGAAGAACTCGCCTGCCTTCACATCAAAACTGATATCTGCCACGGCGGCTTCTTTTGAATTTTTGTATTGCTTCACTAAATGATTGACTTGAATAATGGATTCCATGATGTTTCCTCCCGTATAGTGCTCTTGTTGAATACAGACTATAACTCTTTTATAAACTGAATATAAACGGGGAATTTATTTATTGACCGCAGGGGTCAATGAGACTACAATCAAATTGACCAGAGCAGTCAATACTATCGCGAGGTGAATCCAATGTTTGCGAAATTTCTAAATCTGAACTCGGAGAAGCAGGATCGAATATTAAATGCAGCCCTGAAGGAATTCGCCAAAAAGGGGTATCAAAATGCATCTACGAATGAAATTGTGAAGGAAGCTGAAATATCAAAGGGGTTATTATTTCACTACTTTAATAATAAGAAGGACCTGTACTTGTTTCTGTACGATTATTTCATGGAGATGCTGCTCGAAGAGATCCACGCCAAGATCGATTGGCTGGAACAGGACATATTCTTGCGCTACCGGCAGGTAGCCATTCTAAAGTTTGCTCTTTTTCAGAAATATCCCGATGCCTTCGCGTTTATCACAGCTGCCTATAGCGAAGAGGCTAATGAAGTCAGAATGGATTTGGAGCGCCGGATAAAGGAATTATTGGATCAGGGCTACACCGAATTTTTTGCGGATTTGGACTATTCTAAATTTAAAGACGGAACCGACATCACGAAGACGATGCAGATTATTTTTTGGACTATGGAAGGCTTCGCTTCTCAGTTGCAGGCCAAAGTGGCAACTATTCCACTGGATCAAATGAAGATAGAGGAAATCACAGCGGAAATGGACAGTTATAGCGAGATCCTAAAGAATGCTTTTTATGAATAGGAATCCAGGGAGGAACGGATCATGAATGTAATCGAAATTAACAACCTGACCAAAACCTATGGCAAGTCCAGAGGGATTACAGACATCAGCTTTAATGTCGAAGAGGGTGAGATCTTTGGCTTCATTGGCCCCAACGGTGCCGGGAAATCGACGACCATCAGAACCTTATTGTCCTTAATTTATCCAACCAGCGGAAGTGCGAAGATCTTTGGCAAGGATTGTATTGAATTCGCTCCGGAAATCAAGAAACAGATCGGCTATTTGCCTTCGGAAGTATTCTATTACGACAATATGAAGGTGATTGACCTGTTGAAGTATTCAGCCAGCTTCTATAAGAAGGACTGTACGAAACGAATCAAGGAACTTGCGGAAATCATGGATCTGGATCTCACGAAGAAAATTGATGATTTATCCTTGGGTAACAAAAAGAAGGTAGGGATTGTCCAAGGGCTGCTCCATGAGCCGAAGCTTATTATTCTGGATGAACCCACGAGCGGCTTAGATCCGCTGATGCAGCAGAAATTTTTTGAATTGCTGGAAATCGAGCATCAAAAAGGCGCAACGGTATTATTTTCCTCCCATATCTTAAGTGAGGTTCAGCGGTTATGCAGTCGGGTGGCCATTATTAAAGAAGGCCAGATCGTTACGGTGGAGAAGATTAGTACCCTGCAAGAAAACAACTATAAGAAATTCAAGATTCACACGAAAGCCAATCTGGATAAGAGTTACTTTGATGTGGCGGGTGTGAGTAAATTAGAGGTAGAGGGTAGCAACGTCAGCTTCTTGTTTAAAGGCAACCTCAATATCGTGTTGAAAAAAATTGCTGAAACGGAAATCGCCAATGTGTGGATTGAAGAGCCGGATCTTGAGGAGATCTTTATGCACTACTATGTAAAGGAGGCCTAGAACGTTATGAATATCTTTTGGCATGAGTTAAAGGCCTACCGTAAATCCACGATCACATGGTCCGTATCACTAATCGCGATTATGGTGTTATTTATGTCTATCTTCCCCACTTTTGCTAAGGATGCGGCGGATTTCACTAAACTGCTGGAAGGCTACCCGGAATCCCTAAGAACAGCATTAGGCATGAATTTAGATAATTTATTTACACTGCTGGGGTTCTATTCCTATAGTTTAACGTTTATCGTGCTGATCGGAGCCATTCAGGCGATGAATATAGGAGTTTCGATTGTTTCGAAAGAGGTTCGGGAAAAAACGGCGGATTTCCTCTTAACCAAACCAGTCACACGTACAACCATTGTTACTGCTAAGCTCTCGGCCGCATTTGTATCCTTGGTCCTGACTAATATAGTGTACGGGGCTGCTGCGCTACTGATGGCCTCCCAAGTTAAGTTGGAAGATTATAGTCTGCAAACATTTGTATTGCTTAGCTTGTCGCTATTGTTCGTTCAGCTTATCTTTCTGGCGTTAGGAATAGTGATCTCTGTGGTCGTAAGGAAGATTAAATCCGTCTTGACGGTTTCGCTGGCCACGGTCTTTACGTTTTATTTTATCGGGATGATTGGCGGAACAGCAGATCAGGAGAGCCTGCGCTATTTTTCTCCCTTTAAATATGTGGATACGGCCTATATTCTGCAGAATTCGAGCTATGAGACCATTTATTTGATTGTAGGGGCAGCCCTGATTGTAATCGCGATTGCAGTTAGCTATATCGTGTATTCCAAGAAGGATATTCATGCGGTTTAGCTCATGATAGTGGGGGAAGAGGAGGGGTTAGGGAATGAATATATTTTGGAGAGAAATGAGAGCCCATCGTAAATCACTGCTATTTTGGAGCATCGGTGTGTTCCTTATGGTTGTTTCAGGAATGAGTAAATATGCCGGTTTATCGTCGTCTGGTCAATCCATGAATGGTATGATGTCAGAGATGCCGAAGTCCTTGCAAGCTATACTGGGTATTGGCAACCTGGACCTAGACAAGGCCAGCGGTTATTATGGAATCCTCTACCTCTATCTGTTATTAATGGCTACTATTCATGCGACTATGCTGGGAGCGAATATCCTCTCTAAGGAAGAGCGGGATAAGACCTCGGAGTTTTTATTCGTAAAGCCTGTCTCCAGAAATAACATCGTCACTGCCAAGTTGCTGGCTGCTTTTGTGAATATCGTCATCTTTAATGTGGTTACACTGGTTTCGTCCATAATTATAGTAGGGCAATATAGCAAGGGTGAAGCGGTTGCGGGAGATGTCGCGATGACGATGCTGGGCATGTTCATTGTGCAGATCTTGTTTATGGGGATTGGGACGGCCATTGCAGCGGTCAAAAAGAAACCCAACTCAGCAGCCTCATTAGCTACAGGAATACTGTTGCTTACGTTCGTGTTGTCGATGGCCATCGATTTGAATGACAAGCTGGCCAACTTGAAATATATTACGCCCTTCAAATATTTTGAAGCGAAAAATGTGATGTACGGTGGAGGGTTGGATGTTGGCTTTGTTTTGTTGTCTGCCGCGATGATAGTGGTGCTGTTCTTAGTGACCTATACTTTTTTCCGCAAAAGAGATTTGAATGTGTAAGGGTTAGACATAACGTTATAGAAACGATGGTGTACATGAAGATTGAATTTGAAAATCATACGATAAGCTTTAATGTTCAGTACGGGAATGCCAGGAAGATTTCCATTCAATTGGATACGGTAGGGCATATCACGGTTAAAGCTCCCAAAGAAGCAAGTGAAGAGATGATTATGAGCGTGGTGGGAAAGCACGGAAAATGGATACTGGAGCAATCCCAGATCCTTGAGGCCGCCCGCGCAACCCCACAAGCCAAAGAATATCAGGATGAGGGGAAGTTCCTGTATCTGGGCAAAGAGTATCTGCTGCATGAGTTAATCCAGACGGGGGATTTGTCAGAAGAGGAGCTGAAGAAAGAGCTCAAGAAATTCTATTTTGCCAAATGTAAGAAAATTGTAGGCGAACGCATTAAAGATTATCAAGCAGAACTGCGAGTTAAGCCCAAATCCATTGATGTGGTCGAATCTAGCACGAAATGGGGAAGCTGCAGTTCAGATAAGAAGCTCACCTTCAATTATCGTTTGGCTATGGCTCCCGTTGAAGTGATTGATTATGTGATTATCCATGAACTCTGTCATCTGCTGCATATGAATCATGATCGCTCGTTCTGGAGACGGTTGGGAAGCATTATGCCGGATTATAAAGAGAAGCAAGACTTTCTGGCCAGACATGGGGAAGCGATGACACTGTAACAATGAATAGGCATACAGATAAAATGGGGGTAGTTACGGGCAATGGTTCTACTGGGGGCTTTAGTTAACGGTATTGCGATTATCTTGGGGACTTTACTCGGCAGGCTGCTGCGCCGGATACCTGAAAGCATGAAGAACACGGTTATGAATGGAATCGGCTTGGCTATTATTGTCCTCGGCATACAAATGGGCTTCAAAAGCGGGAATTTCCTAATTGTTATTCTGAGTCTGGTCATTGGGGCCGTAGTGGGTGAGTGGATTGATCTCGAAGATAAATTCAACCGCGCGGGCCACTGGCTGGAGCGGCGAGTGGGCTCCAATGAGCCAGGGAGTATCGCACAGGGATTTGTTACGGCCAGTCTGGTGTTCGTAGTGGGCGCAATGGGGTTTCTTGGTGCTTTGGACAGTGGGATTAAGGGGAATCATGATATCCTGTACACTAAGGCGATTATGGATGGTTTCATATCCATCATTTTGACCTCCACGCTCGGGATGGGGGTATTGTTCTCAGCCATTCCCGTCTTTGTCTATGAAGGGACTATCGCGCTCCTGGCGACACAGATCACCCGGTTCGTGCCCGATGTGTTAATGAATAATTGCATCACCGAAATGACCGCGGTTGGTGGTATTATGATCATGGCTATAGGGTTGAACTTGCTGGGGATCACCAAAGTGAAGGTGGCCAATCTTCTTCCGGGCATACTTGTCGCGGTGCTGCTGGTTGCGCTGATTTATGGGTATAACACATATTTCGGATGATTCGTTTGGGTGTTATTTGAATATAAAGGGAAAAAATCCCTCTAATTAGCCGATTATCGCTCGAAATGGAGGTTTACAGGGGTTTTCTCCCGCTAAATATTGGGAATAAGCCTGTTTAGCAACGAATCCCACATATTAGAGGGAGAATTTCCCGCTATTCCGGTCTGAAGCCCCCTAACGTCAAGATTAGAGGGAGAATTTCCCGCTATATCAAAATGTGTGTGCCTATTTCTTCAGAAGGCCAAAGTTTCCATACATCCTATAGAGCCTAAAAAAGGCATTCTCTAAGGTTTTCCCTTAGAGAATGCCTTTTGCTATCTTCAGCTTATCCACTGTGTGTCGTTAGGAAGCTTTGCCTACAATACTCGCTCCGCTCTTCGTGATCGTGTACGTAACAACCTCGCCACTCCAAAAGTGGAATTTGAGAATCACTTCGCCGTCCTTCACCTCATTAAAGAAGGCTGGCAGCAGTTTAATCTCATTAGTGTCATAGGAAGGATTGAAGGTATTGCCGAATTCCTTGAAGGGAGTCCAGTCTTGTGGCCCGGCATTGCCTCCAGCAGCATACGTAGCTTCCATAGTAGCAAGCTGATCACCGTTGAAGGCTGTTGGAATGGTAAAGGCATCTGTCGTACCTTCGCTATTGCTTAGTGTTGGCGTGTTAAATAGGATTACTTTGAAATTCCAGTCTACGCCTTTATTGAATTTCGCCGTCAGAACGGCGTTGACGCCTAATGTACCTGTTGCCGTCAGCTTGGTCAGTGCACTGGCTTTAATAGTTAGGACCTCACCGTTTAAGGCATAGTCCGAGCCCTTTTTCAATGCTTTTCCATTTGCATTTAGGGAGGTCAGTTTGTTTCCGTTTAAGCTCAGGTTGAGCTTGGTATCCTGGATGGGGGTACCTTTAGCCAGATAGATCAGATCGCTTTCCGCATTGGAGGAACGTGTCTTCAGGCCTGCTTTCATTACGTTATACAGCTCAGGATCTGACCACTTGAAGCTCAGCCGGTTAAAATGCTGGCCGTTATCCCACAGCATAGAGGTAATGTCCTTTTCTTTGAGATAGTGGGTCAGGAATTCGAAGAACTTCAGCTTTTCGCCCTGTTCGATGACCCCTGTACTCTTATCGAAGCCAAGCAGCCCGTATTCGCCTACAATCACCGGAATACCCTTGGCGACAAATGTATTGTAGACATTGTCAAAGGTTTGAGTGATATCATTTTGGGTATCTTTTTCAAACTTGGTGTAGCCCGCAATGTTAACGCTAAACGGCCAGAAGCCATAGTAATGGACGGTGGCGATCAGATTGGGATCGTTCAGCTCTGTGATGGTGTTATAAAGACTATTCATTCTATCTTGGGTAGGAGAGGTCTGAAGTGTTGGCAGGACGAGCGGACGCACCGCATTTTTCCCTCCGGACTTTCTAACAATCTGATAAAAGGATGTATTAAGCTCCTTCAGCATCTTCTCCATGGTCGCTTCATCGACGGTCCCGCCTTCAGAGAAACGGGGTTCATTGATGCTCTCGAACATCAGCTTGTTGGATTTCTGTTTAAACTGGTTGGCAATCTGGGTCCAAGCCGCATTATAACGGGCCAGCACTTCATCATGCTGCTTCTCCATAGAGCTTACCCATAGCCAGGAGTCATGATGGAGGTTAATCATCACATAAAGATTGGCATCCAGCGCCCAGCCAACGACTTCTTCTACACGTTTCAGGTAGGCCGGATCTATCGTATACGCAGGAGCAGCGCCCAGGTGCTGATCCCATGTAACCGGAATCCGGATGCTTTTGTAACCTTGCTTGGCAATCTGTTTGATGAGCTCTTTGGTAACACGCGGATTTCCCCACGAGGTTTCATCAGCACCTGTGGCATCGAACGTATTGCCAAGGTTCCAGCCAGGCTGCATATCATTTACATAGGACTGGATTTTGCTCTTAGAAGCCACTTTCGTTTGTTGCTCAGGGGTTGAGGCAGCAGCAATACCGGATGGGAACAATGAGAGTAGAAGGGCAGCGACTAGGGCCAGTGAAAATAAGGATTTGAGTGTTCGCTTGGTCATTGTAATCTCCTTTTCAAGTATGATTGAAAGCGTTTACTTTTTATAAGATATCACAGAGCTTCTTCAGAGAATACCTTAACAATTAGCGGAAAAATCAGGTAATAATTAGTGGTTATATCCAAGAAAATCTAATATAAACAAAAAAAGCAAGCCTAAAACATCCTCCACCTACTAAAACTGTGAGGCATGCTTTATGCTTACTTTTTGACACGCTAATCGTTTGTTATCTTCTTCTTCTGTAGAAAAATCCGCCGCCACCAAACAATAGTATAACTATTATGATGATTAGTAATAGGTTCATAGTAAGTCGCTCCTTTTTTAATGCATCTGTCATTAGCATCTGGTAATAACTCTTAAACACAGTAGGTGGATATTGAAACAAATATGATAAACTAGAAGCACGAGGTGAGGAAATGTCAGCTAAGCAGGATAAGGAATTAATAACAGATACAATGAGAAATGAGCAGAACGTAGTTGAAGATCTAAATGTGGCTCCGGGAAAAAAACTGAGTGAAGTACACATTAGACGGGTTACCAAAATGGTGAAGGAATACAAGGGTGATATTGAAGCGCATTTGGATGAAGAGCAAGCGAAGGGGACGAGCTGGTCGGGACGGCTCGCGGATAATATTGCTTCATTTGGTGGCAGTTGGCCGTTTATTATTATTTTTATTTCTTTCTTATTGTTATGGATGGTTTGGAATATCATTGGTTTTACGGTTCATTTTGATAAATCGCCGTTTATTCTCTTGAATCTAATTCTTTCATGTTTGGCCGCCTTGCAAGCCCCGGTCATTCTGATGAGCCAGAATCGCCAGGCTGCGAGAGATAAGCAAGAATCGATTATGGATTTTGCAATTAACTTCAAGGCAGAGCAAGAGAATTTAGCCATTCAGAAATTATTGCACAAAATTGATCATCGCCTTGCCGAAATTGAAAATAAACTCGACGCGCAAGCAGAAACTAATAGCTCCAGCGACACGCCGAATTGAATCGACTATATTTCTCGAAGAAACGGTTGCCATCCATATTAAGGACGGCAAGTCCGTTTCTTTTTGTTGAGAGAGGTTATAAGCGCGCGAAGCGTTGCTCTGTTTTTTTAAGATATAACACTCGTTGTTCTAAACTGCGTCTCGACATCCCCGTATAATTGTACCAGCGAAGCTTATGGATGCCCATCTTGCGAAAGGTGCCGCGGAATAACATCTTGGTAATGGGGTTGCCGAAGACCCAGCGATAGATAAAATCTGGTGTACTCATTACCGTCAACAGGGAAATCCCCTTGTTATTCGGAAGCATGTGGACGAAGGGACGTCCTGGCTTAGGCTCGTCGTAGATCGTACCTTTTACAAATACCTTATCGAGGAACCCTTTGGTCAGCGCGGGCATGGATTCCCACCAGATCGGAAATATGAAGACAATATGATCCGCAGCTATAAGACGCTCTTGGTAAGAAGCTACGAGGGGGTCTTTGGTCTTCTGCTGCCGCCATGCGGCAAGCTCTTCGGCCGAGGTAACCGGGTTAAATCCGTCAGCATGCAGATCAATGAGATCAGAGGTGTGACCCTTAGTGCTGAGTCCACGCATAACAGCGGCCAATAGGGCGGCGGAATAACTTCTATGGTGTGGAGTATTCTCAGAGGAGGAAGCCCCGTACGGATGGTCAAAAACAATTAAGAATTTCATATAAAAAGCTCCTCTTTAATTTATTGTTTCTTGGATACTAAATAGTTTCTATGGATATAATAATCCTGATGCCTCCATTCTGTCAATATTGTTTCCAGGAAACTTTATTTATCTTTTGTTTCTTGTTAAACTGAATAAGCATATATATATGAATAAGTTGAGCTTATAAGGAGACCGTTCTATGATTCATTCTTTAGATGACAAAGATAGTTTAATAAAAAAAGTGATGGACACTATACCCAAGCTACAGAAACGGTTTCAAATGGAGGATGACGAAGAGAAGCAGTGGTTGCGACAGAACTGCAGTAATCCTGCTATTCTTAATTTCCTTGAGGATTCTACAGTCATGATGCTTCATATAATAGATGCCATTGGACAGCTTGAACCGGTAAATGGCACGACCATTTCGAAGAAATTTGGCATTCCTAAGGGCAGCGTGTCCAAAGTCACGCGAAAATTACTGCTCAAACAAATCATAAGTATAGAGTTTCTGCCAGATAATAAAAAAGAAGTGTATTTTCGTACAACGCCCTTGGGTAAAGAGATTTTTCATTTGCATGAAGCGTTACATAAGCGCATGAATGTAGGGATAATTCAATTTTTGCAGAAATACAATGTGGATGAATTGTTGTTTGTGAACAGAGGACTTGAGGATACCCTGGAAGCGTCGTGGATTAATCCAGAGTCCACGGCTGCGCAAGCTGAAGCAGAACGTTTAAGTCATTCCGTAGAGGAAGATTCTGAAGCTATTGAATCTGTGGAAATGAATGAAATCGTAGAGATGCTGCAACAGTTGGATCATCGTGGTTTAAAGAAAGCGAAGGTAATTCTCAAGGATGTATTTTTTACCTCCTTTGAGGGGTAAGAGCAAAGTTCAGACCGTAACAGGGCCTGAACTTTGCTCTTTTTTTGCGCTTAGCAGCACATCGTGCTCAGGATTATAATATTGACCATTCTCTAAGTAAATAAGGTTTGTAACTTTTGACTTGTTCAAGGAAAGCACTTAGTAATCCCAAACTATTCAATTCGGTAAGGAGCAGCTTAGGATAAGAAGAAACAGTCTGAAATGAATTAACATGGTCTATCACTTTTAGGGTTTGAGATTCTGTGAGAAATAGGTGTCTTAACGCCGCATCTATTCGAGATAGATTTAAATTGTTCATTTCTTCAAACAAATCAACTAATTGACAAGTCAGATGAAAGTCCAAACGATTTGCATCATGCAGAAATTGATCAAGTGAAGGCCCTTTTATAAACTCCATTACATTGTAATTAGGTCCACTTTCATATAATTTCGGAAAAAAAGCCGATCCTTGAACACTTGCTAACGCATTTGTTTCTCTCAAAGCTTCATCATGCAGTGCATATATTTTTACGCATTGTTCAGATGTCAGCAAGAATACAGCCCCCTGCGCACCTGCACCTACAAAAGGATAAGAGGTTGGATTATTGAACGCCACTTGATAATGAATACCGGAATATTGGATACCAGGATATACACTAATTCTTTTGAAATCATCCATTTTTAGCACCACGCTCTACTTGGATTGATTTTGCCAAACAGGAAAATAAGCCTTAAGAGGTTTTATTGCATTGCGTAATAAACTTTTCCTCACATTTAAATAGTCAATGAGAGCGACCCTCTCAGAAGTAGATACACTCCATTCATCTGGCAAGTCTGAGATAGCTTGGGCGATCTGCCATACTTCCAAAGATTCAATTTTTTCTAGTGCATGTATAAATGGATTGGAATTATCTATAAAAGGTACAAACTTCTCATACATCCCTCCCCAGTAAATAGAGATAGAGTGCTTGTGCGTTAATAAGGATTTAACGGACCAACTAGGTCCGTGCAGTATATTTGCTTGGTCAATCATCCAAAACTGTGGATTTGAATGGTTGGAAATCAGAACATTATGATCGACTTCGCAAAATAAATGGCGATCGTTATTATTTAACCAATAGTCAAATAGAATCATATCAGCGCCTTTACATAGATTTACGGCTTGTGATATATCGCTGTTAGAGGTTACATTCTCAGTATTCTCAATATATAGACTTCCAAAATGGGGACCTTTTTTGACATTTAAAGCTTTTAGATTGGGGGTTTGGAGAATGAACTTTTGAGATATATAAATGATTTCTCCTGTAGGCACAGGTAGATCAAGTAATTTAGCTAATCGATATGAAATCATTTCATTAGCTAATACTCTTAGACCTTGTGGATTGGACATGAACTTGAGTACATATTTATTTCCATCTTGGCCATAAAACAGGTGTGGTTTGCTATTCCCAGACTTCATCGGTTCGATATATTTATTTGCTATTATCATTATGATCCCTCCCATTTATACTTTATGAGAGATTGATATAGAGTGATTGGACAAGGGTACAAAGATCGCAGAATGGACGTGAAAAGGGGTGATTGAATCCCTATGTTCATATTGTGCTATCGAATCCTAGCATTGTGCTAACTAGTTTAGACTATTTTCAAATACAATATGAATATAGTCTAGTATGAAGGCGGGGATGAAATGAATCCTGAATATACGAGAAAGAGAACCTTATTTGATGAGCTCTGGAATTTCCATCAAGGGGATATCCGCATTCCGAATTCGGTCAAGGGAGGAATGACAGGCGGAATCACCGACTGTGCTTCCGTGGATGACGGTGAATGGCTGGATATCGCCTACAACGATAAAGGCATGGGGACACAGACGCTGGAATGGACGCCGCTTGCGCTTCCGCATGACTGGTGCGTGGAACAGCAGTACGTCCAGGATGATTCGCTTGGAGCCAGAGGTGGCAGCCACGGATATTTGCCGGGCGGGGTAGGCTTCTACCGCAAGACCTTTGACATTCCTGCAGAAGGTATGGGGAGAAAGTGGACGGTTGGCTTTGATGGAGTGTCCGGGACAAGCACGGTGTGGGTTAACGGTCATTTGCTTGGCGAGCATAGAGGGGGATATAGTGGCTTCACCTATGATTTAACGGATGTGCTTCGTTATGGAGCCGAGGGCAAGAACGTCATCCTGGTGAAGGTAGATGCCACGGAATTCGAGGGCTGGTGGTACGAGGGCTGCGGCATCTATCGTCATGTATGGCTGCAGCAGAGTGAACGCCTGCATGTGGCGGAATATGGTACTTATATTACAACACCAGAAGTTGACCAAGAACAGGCTGTTGTGAACATGATAACCCGAATCCGTAATGAAGAAATGGAGGGGAGAGCCTGTTCGCTCACCACAGAGATTTATGACGCAGCAGGCAGTCTTGTTCACTCCGGGGAGCTGCAGGCTTATGCCGATTGGTATAGTGAACTGGAGCTTGCGCAGACATTGACGGTGCCGCATCCCATTCTCTGGTCCCCAGATCAGCCTTATCTATATAAGGCGGTTTCTGTTGTGAAGTCTGCCGGTGTGGAGACGGATCGGTATGAGACTATTTTTGGGATTCGCACGATCCGCTTTGATGCGAGCGAAGGTTTTTTCCTGAATGGAGAGCCGCTTCTGATTAAAGGAACCTGTAACCATCAAGACTTTGCCGGTGTGGGCGTAGCTCTTCCAGACAGCCTGATCGAATATAAGCTTAAGCTGCTGAAGGAGATGGGTTCTAATGCTTATCGCAGTGCCCATCATCCGCCCACTCCCGAGCTTCTGGACATTTGTGATAGAGTCGGACTGCTGGTCATGGACGAGAATCGCAAGCTCGACAGCAGCCCGAATGGTCTGTCGCAGCTGGAGCGGCTAATCTACCGCGATCGTAATCATCCTTGCGTCATCATATGGAATTTGGAGAACGAAGAGATCTTGGAAGGAACCGTAATGGGCACCCGGATCTTAAAAACCTTGGCCGACACCACAAGAAGGCTTGATCCGACCCGCCCAACCTCGGCGGCAATGAATCATGGCTGGAATGAGGGGGGCTATAATGATGTCGTTGATATCACGGGCTACAATTACGGGCAACGGGAGCATTTGGACATTCGTGATCATGAACAGCATCCGAACCGCCTGATGATTGGCAGTGAAAGTGCAAGCTTTACCGTGACACGGGGGATATATGAGGATGATCCGGTGCGGGGGTATTGTTCCGAATATGGGACGAACATTCCATCATGGGGCTGTAGTCCAGAGAGAGCATGGGGCGATGTAGTGCAGAACAGGTTCCTGACCGGCGTATTTATCTGGACGGGCTTCGACTACCGGGGCGAGCCAACCCCTTACCTTTGGCCGTGCATAAACTCACATTTTGGAGTTATGGATACCTGTGGCTTTCCCAAAGATATCTATTATTACATGCAAGCAGTATGGACAGATGAGCCGCTGGTGCATGTGTTCCCGCATTGGAATTGGGAGGGGAAAGAAGGCAAGGTGATCGATGTACGGATATTCTCCAATACCGAGACGGTTGAGCTATTCCTGAATGGCAGAAGTCTGGGGGAGCAGCAGGTTAATCGGATAGAGCATCAGTCATGGAAGGTCGTTTATGAACCGGGTGAGTTAAAAGCGATCGGGAAACAGGACGGCCAACCGGTTGTCGAACAAGCGGTGGTTACTGCCGGACAGCCGTTTCAGATTCAATTGGTTCCTGATCGCCAGTCGCTAGCGGCAGACGGTTCCGATACGATTCCAGTCCGTGTTGCCGTTCTGGACAAGCTGGGAAACCTCGTTCCGACCGCTGACAACGAGATTAGGTTCGAGGTGGAAGGCGCAGGCCATATTCTTGGAGTAGGTAATGGCAACCCGAGCAGTCATGAACCGGACAAGGCAACGATTCGCAGAACCTTTAACGGCTGGTGTCTGGCGCTTATTCAGTCGGTATCCGTTGCGGGTCCTATTCGCTTAAAGGCTGTCTCAACCGGATTGGTGACGGCAGAGATAGAGCTGCAGGCGTACATTTCACAGTTATCTGGAGCTGGCGGCAATATTTAAAGTGGTATCGTTGATTCATAGCTCCCTATTTATTTCTGCAGCCGGGAACGTTAAGATAAACATACCAAATTCGACATAGAGGAAGTAAGCAATAATGGCGATCAAGAAGCAGCGTTTTATGCCTTTCACCTACAAAATGATGATTCCCTACTTACTTCTTGTGCTGCTGACGGACGTACTTATAGGGTACATTTCTTATTCCATGCTAACTGAGTCACGGACTGAAATGGCCGAAACGAATATCCGCACCGGTATGGAGCAGTCGAGGAACAATATCCGCTATCAGATGGATGAAATCCAGCGGATGTCAGATACGTTGTTCGGCAGCCTGCCGTTTCAGCGTGCGCTCCAGAAGAAAGGGGATCGGCTCGATATCTATCTCACGATGATGGATGAGATCGTTCCCCAACTGAAGTCGCCCTTGCAGCTCTTTGGGAACAATATCCGTTTCATGCTCTATACGCTGAATAGCGACTTGAACATCGTGTCGGGTGACAACCTGGAGGAACCCATTAAGGACAGTGATTATTACATTCTGCCCTTTGAAGATATCGCTGGCACTAAATGGTACCAAGCCTTGAAGGACTCAGAGCGGGACAATATTTGGATTCAGATTGATACAGACCAGAAGCTGGGCAACATCTCACATATTCGCAGGCTAGTCTCTTTTAGCGACTATAAGACTGTGATCGGCTATGTCCGGATAACGGCGTCATTAGGTGATTTGCTCGGCGGGTTCTCCGCCTTTCCGGTCGAAGATGGGGTTACACTCCGGTTGATAGATCAGTTGACAGGGGACGCCTTATACCAAAGTGGCACGGCTGAACAGGGAGATACCCAAGAGTCTTACTTAAGTCTTCATGAGAAGATCCCAGGGTCGGATTTCGTAATTGAAACCCTGGTGCCGCACACTTATTTGACGAGGGATGCTGGCACGCTGCAAAAGGTCATCCTCGGAGTGTGCGCAATCAGCTTCATCGTCATGACTTTTATCGGTTTCATCGTTGCACGTTTGTCTGGGCGGAAAATGTCACGGATTGTAGGTCTCGTTCGCTCATTCCAGGAGGGTAACTTTCAGAAACGGATACGTTTCTCCGGCAACGATGAATTTGTGCAAATTGCTGCTGCATTTAATGTTATGGCGATCAATATCCAGGAGCTGATCAACAGCGTATATGTACAGGGCATTCAGAAGAAGCAGGCGGAGCTTGAGGCACTGCAAGCTCAGATTAACCCCCACTTCCTGTATAATACACTTTCGACGATCAATAGCTTGGCAAACCTTGGTGAGATAGAAAAAGTTACAGGCATGGTGCAGGGTCTCTCCCGTTTCTACCGGCTGACGCTAAATCAGGGGAACGTGTATATCCTGCTGGAGAAAGAACTGGAGCAGGTAGAGACCTATCTTGAAATTCAACGGGTAAAGTACGCCGATGCGTTCACCATCTATGTCGATGTTGATCCAGATATTCTGGACATGCAGATTATTAAGCTGGTTCTTCAGCCCTTTGTGGAAAATGTGTTCAAGCATGCTTGGTTCGGGGAGACGATTGCGATCCGCTTGACAGGAAAACGGATGGGCGACCGCATCGAACTGAAGGTGATTGATAATGGGATTGGCATGCGTCCAGAAACGGTTAAAAAATTGATGACAGGACCCACTCAGGCTGGCGGCTATGGTGTGAAGAATGTAGATGAACGGATAAAGTTAAGGTACGGCGAGGCGTATGGTGTGACTATCGCGAGTATTTACGGAGCGGGGACGACGGTACAGCTGCTTTTTCCGGCGGATGTTCGGGATCGTAACGATGCAGACGAGAGCGCCACATAGTGATAATACATCAAGAGAAGGGGGTCTTAGGGTGAGTATTAATGTATTGCTGGTAGACGATGAAGCCGTTGATCTGGAGTGGCTGCGTCGCCGGGTGCTTGCAAGCGAACTGGACATCCAGGTAGCGGGTACGGCGAATAGCGGCTTCCTTGCCCTTAAGGTCATGGAGGAGGAGCGGATCGATATTATTCTGTCGGATATCCGCATGCCGATTATGACGGGAATCGAATTCGCACGCAAGGCGAAGGCTGTGAACCCGAACGTGAAGATTGTGTTTATCAGTGGTCATGAGGACTTTAGCTACGCTAAAGAAGCGATACAGATCAACGCCTCCGGTTATTTGCTCAAGCCTGTCGAAGATAAGGATCTCTATGAGATGTTACGTTCGCTTTGCGAGAAAATGGAGCAGGAAAGGGAAAAAGACCGCTCCTTCTCGGAGGCGCTGTCGCTGGTGAATGAAGAACTGCTGCTTCGTTGGTTCGATGACGAGGCACCAGGTCCGGCAGAGTCACATCTTCGAAATGTGCTCGATCCGCTCCTGCTGGGCGGTTCTGCGGTTGCTATCATAGAGATCGATGATCTGGAATGGAAGCTGCGGGATCTCTCGGAGGAGGAATCGCGGATTAAGACTCGGCAAATTGCTTTAATTATTAAGTCCTTCGCGACAGAGGCGAAGCTTGGGACCTTGATTGCGGTCTACCCGACCCGCTTTGTCCTCCTTTCAGCCATTCCGAAGGAGCCCTTCCTGAATCAGTTGGAGGAACTCATCCAGAAGGTTGCGAAAGCTTCGGCTTATACCGTTACTGTCGGAGTAGGACGGTATGCTTATGATGATGCAGCACTGCATGAGTCCTATCGATTGGCAGAGGCGGCGCTTAGCGCCAAATGGCTGCTTGGCAAGAACCGGCTCATTCGCGACACGATGGAGTCGTCTCCGCGGGATACCCGGGGAGGGCGTATCGACACCACAGTGGAACACTTGCTGGAAGCGATCATCGAATATGATCTGGTAGCCATTGATGATCATTTGCTAGAGCTGTTTAATGGGGATATGCCAGTAGCCCGGAAGAAAGATGTGTATGAGTTAATCATTCGTATCACCTCCAATCTGCATGCGGCGCTCCAGCAGCAGAACGAGAACCTGTACGAGATCTTGCAGTGGGAGCTGCACCAGCCGGATATTTTATTCCAATTCGAGACGATTCATGACATCCTTTCTTGGCTAAGACGGAGATTCTTCGAGCTGTCGGAACTGCTGTATGTGAAGCGGCAAAGGCAAAAGCGCAAGCTGATTGATGAGATCATGCGTTATGTAGAAGAGAACCTGGAGAAGAAGATTACGCTCAAAGAGGTCGCGGCACATTTTGATTTCACACCAAATTATTTGGGCTTTCTGTTTAAAGAAGAAACCAAGGTGCCCTTTAGCGATTACGTGAATGAGCGCAAGACAAACTGTGTATGCGGGCTGCTTACGGATCCAACCCTGAAGATTTATGAGATTGCAGAGCGGATGGGCTATAAGAACATGATTTACTTCAACCGGCAGTTTAAGCAGACAACAGGCATGACACCTGGGGAGTTTCGGAAGAAGAACAAAATATAGAAACAGGAAAGCTGGCTTTCGGTCGCATGCAGACCGCAGGTCCTTTTTTTTGAAATCTAAGAATTTATATGCTTCACACGATAACTTCTCCTTATATATAAACCTCGAAAAAATTCACGATCGGTGAATTAGTATTGCTTTTAGTTGTTTGGCTGAATCCACAGGCACGGATTGCCCCTTTATAATGAAGCATGTAGAGACAAAGAAAGGGGAGTAGAGATGAACCGACACGGCTTCTGGAGTGATGTAAAAAAATATAAAACGCTGCTACTCATGCTAACACCCGCTGTGATATTCTTCCTGGTGTTTGCGTACTTACCTATGGCAGGTATCATACTGGCTTTTAAGCAATACAGCTACACAGGTGGTGTCTTCGGAAGCCCCTGGAACGGACTTGATAATTTCCGGTTTTTCTTTAATTCAGGTGACGCTTGGCGTGTAACGCGAAATACAGCATTATACAATATCGCATTTATCGTCGTTAATAATGTGCTGCAGATTTTTGCCGCTATTCTGTTGTTTGAGGCAGTGGGCAAATGGTTCCGCAAGCTGGCTCAGACCGCAATATTTCTTCCGTACTTTATCTCATGGGTTGTTGTTGGGGCAATTGCGTATAACCTGTTCAACTATGATGTAGGTACATTAAATGTGCTGCTCAAAGGACTAGGCATGACTCCCATTGATGTGTACAACACACCTTCGTATTGGCCGTTTATTCTGGTTGTAGTATCCGCTTGGAAAGCGTTAGGTTATGGTTCGATCATGTATCTGGCAGCTATAACCGGTATTGATACCGAAATGTACGAAGCCGCCGAGATCGATGGGGCGAACATCTTCCAACGTATTATGAAAATTACCGTGCCGAATCTGATGCCTACTGTTATCATTCTGGTTCTGCTAGCAATTGGAAACATCTTCCGGGGAGACTTCGGAATGTTCTATAACATGGTCGGCAACAACGGCCTGCTATTCTCATCAACAGACGTTATTGATACCTTCGTATTCCGGTCACTAACGACCTCAAACGAAATTGGAATGTCCGCTGCTGCAGGTTTCTACCAGTCGTTGCTCGGATTCGGAACTATTATATTTGCTAACTATGCAGTGCGTAAATACGACAAAGATCGAGCTTTATTCTAGGAAAGGGAGGTCATACTATGAGTTCAACGGTTGCGAATTTAGAAGTGAAGCCAGCGGGCGCCAAACGCAAACATGCGGACCGTGTCCTGCTCTCTGTTATCGGATATGTAACGCTAACGCTGCTTGCCCTATTCTGTCTTTTCCCATTTGTGCTGATTCTTTCATCCTCTCTAACTGAGGAAAGCTCGATTATCCAATATGGGTTTCAGATCTTCCCGAAAGCATTTTCCACCGAAGCCTACAGCCTGCTGTTCAAGTATCCTGCTGATATGCTAAAAGCTTATAGCGTGACTATATTCGTCACCGTTGTCGGCACATCGTGTGGATTGTTTCTGACTGCTATGACGGGCTATGTCTTATCCCGTAGAGATTTTAAATGGCGCAATCATTTCTCCTTCTTCTTCTTCTTCACCACCTTGTTTAGTGGAGGACTAGTGCCGTGGTATCTGATGATTGTGAATAACTTGCACCTAAAGGATACGATTCTGGTGCTGATTCTGCCGCTACTGATGAATGTGTTCTACATCATCGTCATGAAGTCGTTCATGAGCAGCATTCCTGATGCCATTAACGAATCAGCGAAGATCGATGGAGCCAGTGACTTCCTGATTTTCCGCAAGCTTATCGTTCCGCTGTCCAAGCCTGCACTGGCTACCATCGGACTGTTTATAGCTCTGGCCTACTGGAATGATTGGTATAACGCGCTGCTCTTTATTTCTAATTCCGATCTCATGCCGTTACAATACTATTTATACAAAATGCTAGGCAATATGGATGGCATGCGTAAGGCGATGATGGAGACCGGCGTTGTGGTGAATATGGATCTGCCTACCGAAAGCTTGAAGATGGCAATGACGCTCGTGGCTACTGGACCTGTCTTGGTCGCTTATCCGTTTATTCAAAAATATTTTGTATCAGGACTTACGCTTGGCTCAGTAAAAGGATGATCTCAGGGAAACCTGGTTATCAATAGAAACTAAAAAAATACTTGATTAGGGGGAACACTCGTCATGATCAACAAGAAAAAGAAGTTAACGTTTTCGCTGGCATTCGTTCTTATGTTATCAACACTGCTTAGTGCTTGCGGTGGAGGTAACAATAATGCGAATAATACGGCTGCCGAGACCAATACGAAGACAGAAAATGTGGCAGCAACGGAAGCTCCCGGAGCTGTAGACACATCTAAAGAAGTTAAATTAAAAATGCTGATGATCGGTGGTCAGCCTGCTGACTACGACAAAGTATTCGCTGAACTGAATACGAAACTGAAAGCCAAGATCAACGCTACCGTTGAAGTGGAATTCCTTGACTGGTCCGACTATTCACAGAAATACCCACTGAAGTTTGCCGCAAATGAAGATTTTGATATCGCCTACACAGCTAACTGGGCATTCTATAATGACCAAGCCTTGAAAGGTGGATTCATGGAATTGACAGATGATATGCTGTCGAAATACATGCCGCTAACTTGGGAAGCTATGCCAAAAGTTTCTTGGGAACAAGCCAAAGTGGATGGCAAGCTGTTCATGGTTCCTAATAACAATGTTGAAGTTACCGACAAAGTGGTTCTGTACCGCGAAGATCTTCGCAAGAAATACAATCTTCCTGAAATCACCAACCTGGAAACTTACGGTAATTATTTGAAAACGGTTGCTAAGAGTGAAAAAGGAATCACCGCTTATGGTGCCAAGGCAGCAGATGGCTGGAAATGGCATGAGCTTGACCAAGCAACGCTGGAACAGAACAATAACTGGAATCTGGTTGACGCTAACCTGCTTCCACTAGCTTATGATCTGGATGATACAACAGGTAAAATATTCAACATCTACGATACTCCTGAATACAAACAATTGCTCACCTACTACAAGGATCTCGCAGACAACGGCGTATGGTCCAAGAATGTAGTCAGCAACAAAAACGATGTATGGCAGGATATTAAAGCAGGCAAAGTGTCTTCTTATGCACAGAACCTGGGCACAGTTGCCGCTAACTTAGCCGAAATGCGTCGGGACAAACCAGAAATCGAGCTGGCCATTGCCGACATCACACCGGACAAGAAAAAAATCGCAGCCATTTCTACACAGAATGGTATGGCGATCCATGCAACATCCAAGAATGCTGAACGTTCTTTAATGCTGATTGACCTTCTGCAGAATGACAAGGAAATTCATGATTTGACGATGTATGGTATCTCTGGCACCAACTATATTCCACAAGGTGACGACAAGTATACTGCAGGTCCGAATGCCGCTGGCTACACTGGCTTCTCGAACTGGGGCTGGAACTCACCACTTAACCGTCAGGATGCATCTTATCCGGTAGAAGCCGATGATATGTTCAACAGCTGGCAGTCCAGCATTTATCACTTCCCGCTGGAAACCTTCGTCTTCAATGATACTAACGTGAAGAATGAAGTAGCTAATATCGGCAACGTAATGCTTAGATATGCAATTCCGTTGGAATACGGATTGATTCCTGATGTTGATAAGGGTCAAGCGGACCTGATCAAGCAGTTGAAAGCTGCTGGTATTGAAAAGGTTCAGACAGAACTGCAAACACAGGTTGATGCCTTCCTGACCACCCATAAATAAAAGATTAACCACAAACGAGCTGTTCCAAAGCATGACTTTGGGGCAGCTTTCTTGCATTTAATTTCATCAAAAAGGAGCATCGGACATGGAATATTCCATTCATGCAGGCAATTCAGCTAAAGACATTTATCCCGCGTCATTAAGACTGGGCGGAAGTAATCCACAAGGAGATCACTTTAGCTTTACTAATTATTACATGGAGCTAAATGGACAACCTTACTTCGCCATGTGCGGCGAATTTCATTATTCCCGATACCCAGAAGCGGATTGGGAGACGGAAATCCGAAAAATGAAAATGTCGGGAATTAATATTATGGCTACCTACATCTTCTGGAACCATCATGAGGAGATCGAGGCAGAGTTCAACTGGCAAGGAAATCGCAACTTGCACAGGTTCGTTGAACTGTGCGCCCTTAATGGACTGTATGTCATTCTGCGCGTGGGCCCATTTTGTCATGGAGAGGTTCGTAACGGTGGGCTTCCGGATTGGCTGTTCGGCCGTTCATTCGATGTCCGCTCCAATGACGCGGGTTATCTGCATTATGTCCGCCGCCTATACGAAGAGATCGGCAAACAAGCCGCGGGCCAGATGTTCAAGGATGGTGGACCTGTCATCGGTATCCAGTTGGAGAACGAGTTCAATGCTGCTGCCGCTTTATGGGAGCTGACTGCGAAGCAAGGCGATGAGTACCTGAGTGGAGGCAGCGGAGGAGCGGAGCATATGCGTCTACTCAAGCAATACGCTGAAGAGGCCGGTATGATTGCTCCGTTCTACACGAGTACAGGCTGGGGCGATGCGCCATTTCTGGAGGATGAGGTGCTGCCGTTGTATGGGGGCTACGCCTATACCCCTTGGAGTGTTACGGAGCAAACTCCGCAGCAGCAGCCGACTCAAGAGTACCTTTTTGTCAGCTATCATGATGATGTGGCTTGTACCGGAGAGTTCGCTCCACCGTATCCTAGAACCAAATACCCCTTTGCCTGCTGTGAAATGGGCGGCGGGATGCAGACCTGGTATCTGTCCCGCTTTCAGGTGGAGCCGGAAAGTGTAGCGGCGATGAGTCTGATGAAAATTGGCGGGGGCTGCAATTTTATTGGTTACTATATGTTCCACGGAGGTACCAATCCGGTAGGTGCATTAGCTTACCTGAATGAAAGTACAACACCACGTATCACCTATGATTTCCAAGCTCCTATTGGAGAGTTTGGGCAGATTCGTGAATCGAACGGGTTGCTGCGTCCCTTGCATTATTTTCTGCGGCAGTTCGGTGCACGTCTCGCTCCGCTGGCGACTGTGCTGCCTGAGGGTGCGGAGAGCATCACTCCGGAGAATACGGAAACCCTGCGTTATGCGGTGCGAACGGATGGGAAGTCCGGTTTTGTGTTCATCAATAACTATCAGGATCACGTGGAAATGGATACCCATGATGATGTCCATTTCGTCATTGAGCTTACGGATGAAATTATCAAATTTCCACAGAAGCAATCTATGAGCATCCCTAAGAATGCTTCAATCCTGTTTCCCTTTAACTTCGCAATGGGTAGCTTGAACCTCCGTTATGCCACCGCACAACCGGTTACAGTCATGGAATCGGCTAGTCAGATTACTTATTTCTTCCGGATGGCGGAAGGGATTGACGGAGAATTCCTGCTGGCAGCACAGGGCATAGCCGCCATAGAGACGGATACAGGGGTATTGGATAGGGAAGAGGACGGTGGATACTGTGTGAGTATCCTGCATGATCGCTCCGCGCTGATCCGGATGAAGCAAACGGCAGGCATAGAGGTTCGCCTCTATGTGATGACCTTCAGTGAAGCCTCCACCCTATGGGAATTGGAGACCGACGGCGCAACGCGGATTCTTTTCTCGGAAGCCCCGCTCGTCGGAACAAGTACTGGAGTTGAACTATTCAGTGCCGGACTTAATGATTTCTCATTCCGGGAATATACGGGTGGAGTGGAGTCTGTGCCCGCATGGACAACGGCATCCACAGCCTGTTCTGTGGAGCAGAGTCAAGACGGCATGTTCAGCAGCTATCAGGTGCATGTTCCCAAGCAGGAACTTGAATTGAAGCAGTGCCGCATTCATGATCACAAAATCGCACTCGACTTTGATCGAGATATTTTGGAAGACATGGAGGAAGTTATTCTCAAGATCGATTACACAGGTAATGTAGGTTACGCCTTCGCAGGAGGACAATTATTTCATGACCATTTCTATAACGGACAGCCTTGGGAGATTGGTCTATCCCGGTTTCGGGAGGTGCTGCAGAAGGGTGAAATCGTACTGGAAACCACTCCGCTGCGCAAAGGTGTCATGAGTGTGGCAGCTGACGCGGGTATGGCGATGGAGCAGCATTTTGAGGGAGAACAGACAGCTATGTTCCACAGTATAACGGCTGAAACGGTTTATCGGGTAGCGCTAACGAGTGTAATCTCAGGATAATTAGTAGGTTGAACAATAGCCGCCAGTTGTGTTCATTTACACAAAGGGCGGCTATTATGCTGCGTCCGGTGAATAATAAGTACCCAGAAGCCGCTGAATGCTGTATCGTATTCGGAGGATGTAATAAAGCAAAGGGAGATAAATAATGACTACAATTACGACCAAACGCTTCGATCAAGAAATGAAAGCACAATTGAGTGAGTTGAAATCCGGGTATCATGCCAGGGAATTAAGTGAAAAGGATCCTTCGGAGCTGCCTGAAGAAATATATACAATTGAAGCTGAAGATACAATGGTAGGGTATGCCGTGATTTGGGAATACGCTAGCGGGAAGTCGTTAATTCAAAAAGCGGAACAAGATTATTTCACTCCGGGTGAGAAACATCTAGAGAAGGACTTCTATATTGATATTAAGAACAAAACAAATATTATATTTATCGAAGCTTTGGATGTTCTAAAAGAATATGAACGTCAGGGTTATGCCGCTTACTTTATCGATTGGCTCAAAGCCCAACATCCCAAACAGAAAATATATGTATATAGTTTAGGAAGATCCAAGAATTTTTGGTATAAACAGGAGTTTGAGGTAGTTGGAAATACATTATGGATGTCATATAATTAGCTTACTGGTATATCTACAATAATTTAGGTATCATACCATAGTCTATATGTTTATTGGGGTAGGTGTCTATGTTAAGTGGAATCAGCTATTTTCTCCTGTTGGGAGATGCAGTCGTCGTAACAAATGAGGATCATATAGTATTGGATATTAACCAAAAGTTTGAACAGGAAACTGGGTACCTTCGGGATGATATCATTGGTTTACCTACAAGGATATTGAAATCTGGGTATACTCCACTGAAAACGTATGATTCTATGAAAAAATTGCTAATAGAAGGTAAACCATGGTCAGGTATATTTATTAATCTTACCAAGGATCAATCGCTCTGGCATTCCAATTGTACAATTAGCCCCATAGAGATTGAGAATACTAAATATTATGTCGGCGTATTTCGTAATTTGGAACATATCTCTGAGGGGATATACGTATCCGAATTGAGGAAATTAAGAATTCAAACGGAAATATTCAGAGTGTTGGCCATATCCTGCGAAATTCGTGATCCTGCTATTGAAGAGCATTTTGTTCGAGTACAGCAGTTCACCTCTCGTCTGATTAGAGTCCACAATACAAAGTGGAATCTTCAGTTGACTGAGGATTATATGCAGCATGTTACCAACGCAAGCATTATGCATGACATCGGTAAATCTGGGATACCCGAAGGGATATTGTACAAACCGGGAAAGCTGACATACTACGAACGAATCATTATTGAGACCCATCCGCTGATTGGTGTGGATATCTTAAACAAAATTTCTCATGAATTAGATGACGAGCTGTTCCAACAGGAATTGCAGATCTCTAAGACCATTGTCGAGTTTCATCATGAGAACTGGGACGGTACGGGTTATCCTCATCGCTTAAAAGCAAATGAAATTCCACTTGAAGCTCAAGTGGTCTCCTTAGTAGATGTGTATGACGCTTTAATCAGCAGAAGAGCCTATAAAGAAGCTTGGACGCATGAGGATGCGTTAGCTTATTTACAGACTCAAAAGGGTACTAAGTTTAATGAAGAATTAGTAGAGTCGTTTATTGAAGAATTCTCAGTGGAAGCTGATATCGATATTGGTATAGTATAGACTCGTCAAGCCTTCATAGCCTGAGTCCGTGCCTATAATAACGTAAAGCTTACCGCTCGCATTGCTGCTCACTGTGAATTCCTGTTCAAAATGTTTTAGCTCATAGCCCGCTGATTCTGGTGTGGGCTTTTCGACGTTTCCTAGCAACAGCAGATCTTTGCCGCCGACGGATTGAATACCTTTGTCGAGGTTCAGGGCCAGGTGTGGCGTTCCTGTAGAACTGGCGTCATTCGCGATTACTTTAGGCGCTGTATTCACAATTCCTGCTTTTACATATACCGACTGGGCTGGTGAGCCACCGACACCCATCTGCTCCCCGCCTTCGCTGGTAGCCATATCAAAGCTTAAAGAGATTGTATAGCTCGTATTGGGTTTGATTCCTTCGGTTGAACTCAGTGTACGGGTGAGGAACATAAACAAATCGTCGCTGCGGTTCATGCCGCTGAGCATAAATCCTCTGGTTGGGGTCCCTGCTGCTAACGGGATAACTCCGACTCCGCTGTTGAGCTGATAATCGGCCTGTCCATGGTCCACGGGCAGATCGGCGAAGCCCGACATCCAGCCTTCCGTATCTTTAGTAAAGGAATAATGCACTTTGGGAGCTGTTGCTCCGGTTCCCTTCGCAACAATTTTAATGGTTTTGGTGCTGGATTCCCAAATGGTTTCGGCACCCAGTAGCTGGGTTACAGCTCGAACGGGAACATATAATCTCTGATTGACCAAGCGTACCGGTACAGGCAGTGCTGTTGCTTGTTTTCCTTGAAGGATCTGCGCTTCATTTGGCTTGAGGGTCAATACCGTATTGCCTTTTTTAAGCGCATAGTATCCGTTGGACTTTAATGTGATCTGCCAGCCGAGGCTGGCAGCGAGATCCTTTAGAGGAACGGTAGCATAGCCCTTCACCATAAGGGCTGTGGAATTTTTGTGCGCAAAGGTAAAAGTTGTTATAGGTTGGCTACTCTGTGTATCAGCCGCTAGTGCCGCCGGATTAGGAAATACTGCAGCCGCAAGCAGCATCGTACCGAGGACGGCAGTGATCATAGGTTTATGGGTCATACGAGGTCATCAACCTTTCAATAATAGGATTCAGTTCTCAAACGAGTGGAGAGAGGCAAAGGTTGCATAGAGGTCAAGCTTACTCAAGGTAAAGAGAGGATGGAACCGGATGAACGCTGTAACCGGAATTCCCAATAGTGGAACATGGACGAGGATCGAGCCCGTGCTTAAGGGCTGGTCGAGTGATAAGAAATACTATGTTGAGACAGGGGATGGTCAGAAGCTGCTGTTGCGGCTGTCGAGTCGGGAGGCTCTTGAGCGCAAGCAGGCTGAATACGAGTTCATTGAACGAGTGAATCAGCTCGATTTTCCGATGTCACGGGTGATGGATTGTGGAGTATGTAATGATGGACAGAATACGTATATGCTGCTCACATGGGTGGAAGGACGTCCCTTGGAAGAGTGTATCCTACAGTTCTCCGTAGCAGAGCAATATGAGCTGGGCGTGCAAACCGCAAAGGTACTGAAGAAGATTCACTCCATTCCGAATCGCAACAACCTATCTAACTGGGAGGCTGATATGCAGGCCAAAATACTCGCCCGGGTTAAGAATTACGAAAGTTGTCCTTATCGGGTTGAGGGGGACGAAACCGCCATTACCTATATTAGAGAGAATATTGACCTGCTAAGCCATGTTGAAAAGGTCTATCAGCACGGAGATTTCCACATTGGCAATTTAATCTATACGACGCAAGGCCAAATCGGGGTCATTGATTTCAACCGCTGCGACAGCGGCGACTATGTGGAGGGATTCTATAAGCTGCAGGCCTTTGATAGAGAGCGAAGTGTGCCTTTTGCCAGAGGGAGAATTCATGGCTATTTCGAGGGGGAACCGCCTAAGGAATTCTGGGCAAGAATGGCTCTTTATGTGGCCTATTCCTCGCTATTCTCTATTGTATGGGCGATTCCTTACGGCGCAGCTGATATCGAAGGCATGAGGGAGCGGTGTAAAGTGGCGCTTACGGACTACGATGGGTTTAAGAGGGTTGTTCCGGGCTGGTATGTGTGAGGGATTTGAATAGTAGGGAGTTCATATAGATTAGGCGGACACAGAATCCGCTATTGAGCCAAATCTGGGCAAATAATAGGCAATATCCAGGAATAGCGGTACCTCAGTCCGCATATACCCATTGGGGAAACTTAGTTGTACTTGAATAATTACGGAGGCCTCTGTTATATAAGTATTAGTTTAACGTTTCCATACATAGGAAGCTGCCTGATCGCAGCTTCCTATTTCCTATGTTTCGAACTCTAATATCTCCTCACAAAGCTCCTACTTGTCTTTAGAGCACCATTTTGTCAATTAAATTTGTCTCATTCGTATAGGAATGGTGGTAGAATAGGATAATCAAAGAGCTTTCTAAGCCATGATGGGCAGCTGATAGAATCACATGGAGGAATGACAACATGTCAATAGCAGACGGTTTCAAGCTAAAGGGATTGTTGAATGGAACACATATGGAGCTGTCATCCTTTTTGCATAGAGCAATAGCATTGACGAAGCTGGTTCAGTCTGCACATAAAAGAAATACAATCATTGGCAATTTGAGTCTGGCTTGTGTTCGATTTCAACAGGATTTGTTGCAGGCGGTTCTTACAGAAAATCGTAAAATGGATTATGCCTATTTATCTCCTGAGCAACTGGGCAGGCTCAATCGAGCGCCGGATGAGCGCAGTGATCTGTATGCCCTCGGAATTATTTTCTATGAAATGCTTGCAGGGCAACTGCCGTTTCAGGCACAGAGTGCTGAAGAATGGATTCATATACATATGGCTGTATTGCCAAAGCCTATACGCGAACACCGTCCGGAACTGGCTGGGCCCCTGGATGAGATGTTACTGAAGCTGTTATCAAAATCACCCGAAGAGCGTTATCAGAGTGCTTACGGGTTATTAGCTGACTTGCAGCGCTGCGTTTTATCTATAAATGAAGCGGGGGAGCTTCGCCCTTTTGAGATTGCTTCTTCGGATAAGGCTAGTCGATTTCGACTGCCCCGCATGCTTTTTGGACGTGAACAGGAAGTGGGAGTTCTACAAGAGGCTTTTGAGTTGGCTTGTGTTGGGGCTTCCGCCTTTGTATTGGTCACAGGCCATGCTGGCAGTGGAAAAACGGCATTAATTAGTGAACTTAAAGTGCCGATTAGAAGAGAAGGCGGTCAGTTTATTACTGGCAAGTGCGACCTGATGAATCGGGAGATACCATTCTCGCCGATTCTGCAGGCGCTTCGCCGACTGCTTCGGCAGGTCTGGAGCGAATCACCGGAAAGAATTGCCCAGCTAAGGCTTCAAATGGTAGAGGACTTAGGAACCGGAGCGGGTGTGATCACAGAGTTTCTACCAGAGGCAGCCAAACTTCTAGGTGCTTCACCTTCTGTGGAGCTCCTACCTCCGGCCGAAGCCGCCGTTCGTTTTCGCCGTCTGCTGCCTATTTTCATCAAGATTTTTGCGGGTAGGGAGCATCCGCTGGTATTGTTTCTAGATGATCTGCAATGGGCTGACCCAGATACAATGGATGTCCTGCAAGTGTTAGCCAATGATGGGTCGCTGCATGGCTTATTAGTGATAGCTGCATTCCGGTTGGAGACGGCGCAGGGACGAATGGACAATGGTGATGAAGATGACGCTGCAGCATTATGGGTGAAACAGATGTTATCTCGTCAGATACTGCGGGTGCAGCATATTACGCTTACCTCTCTATCCTACGTTGATGTTAGAAGGTTTCTATCGTCACTTCTTAACGAAAATACGGCCCGAGTCCGGCTGCTGGCAGAATCGCTATACCACCGAACTGGGGGGAATCCACTATATCTGCATCAGTTACTGGACAGCTTGTACCGTGAGCATAAGCTGCTATTTGATGAGGAGCAAGCCAGGTGGACATGGGATATGGCAGCAGTTACAGAACTGCCTGAGGATCCCGATATTCTTCATTTCATTGAGCGGCGAATTCGTATGCTTCCGGAGAGAACCATTAGTTTACTAGGGATTGCAGCTGCTCTTGGCAACCATTTTCATCTGGCAACGGTAGCTCTTGTAAGCGGGTATTCCTTGCTGGATACAATGGATTTCTTGCAGGGCGCTGAGGATGAAGGCTTAATAAGCCGTGAGGATGGCTTTGTGGAGGGGACGACGGAGGATATTGAATATGCTTTTTTGCATGATCGGGTGCAGCAGGCTGCTTATCAGACCGTTACTAAGGCAGAGCAAGCAAGCTTACATCTAGCGATTGGTCGTATGATGCACCAGAGTGGGAGCGTGGACGAGCAATATTCCATCTTTGACAAGGTATATCACTTGAATTTGGGCTCCAAGATCATGACAGATCCGGTGGAGAGAGTAGAACTGGCCAGATTAAATCTACAAGCAGGTCTGAAATCGAAAGCAACGACAGCCTATGCAGCAGCACTATACTTTCTGGAGACAGGACTGCATCTCATTGAGCAGAATGATGCGGTACCTGGCTCGCTTGTCTATCAATTGATGCTGGAACTGCCTGAGTGCGAGTATATGTGCGGATATACAGAACGTGCGTCAGCACTACTTGAACGGTTGATGCTCCGGACGACAGACCTGGTCGAGCGTTCCCGGATCTATCTTATTCGGATTTCGATGTACACCTATTTAACAAAAGATGAACTGGCAGTGAACGTCGGACGGCAAGCACTCGCAGAATTTGGCTGGAAACTGCCGGTAAAGTATTCTAAGGCAGGTATCTTGAAAGAAGTAGCCATGACGCAAACAGCCTTGTACAGAATGCGACATGAGCTTCCAAATTTGCCCTTAAATAACGACCCCCATTACAAAGCCTTGTCGGATCTGGTCATGGCTATAGCGACCTCGGTATTTACTTTAAGTCTGGAGCTGTCTGCTATATTGTTCTCGAGGTTCGTTCGTTTTGGTCTAAAGCATGGGAATAACGAAGCATTTGCGTATATTCTTTCAGCCTATGGCTTGGTGATTCTTAGAAATAAAATCTCCCTCACTCAATTAGGGCTTCATTATATTGATACGGCTTTTCTACTCGCATCCTCTTTTGAAAGCACGGATTTATACTGCCGACTGTACTACATCCGGGGCCTTTCCAGGCTACAGCAGAATCCAAAAGAAGGCTTGGAGTATTTTGAGCAATCGATACACTATGGGATGGAATCTGCCAATTTGACGTTTGTTAGTATTGCGATGCTGACGTGTACCACCACTCATACCGGAAATTTATATGCGTTGTCTGCACGGATTGCAGAGTATGAAGCCAGGTCCGAGAAGCTAGTTGACGAGGTGACGCTGAACATCTTTCGCATTGCGAGACGGTATGTGGCTCAATTACAGGGCGAGGTTCCTGATAACGAGGAAATTGTTATTCCACTGCAGAGCAATCGTTCCAAGGGGACGTTGAACAACGAGATTTATTATAACTGTACCTGCCAAATTGAAATTGCTTATCTAGCTGGACGATATCGTGATGCTCTCGAAAGGGTAGAACAAGGGAAATTTAATACGTTTAGACAGACGAGGATGCAAGTTCGTAAACAACATGTCTACCAGTCACTATCCCTTGCTGCCCTGTATGCGGAAGCACCGCAAGAAGAACGTAAAAGTATTCGCAAGAAGCTTGGTAAGCAACTGCGTTCTATGCAGCAATGGTCTGGTTATTTTGGACATGGATCTTCGGCTTATTTGCTCATTATGGCTGAAATACAGCGAATCGACGGACAATGGACAGGAGCGGCAAAAGGCTATGAGCTTGCTATTAATGCCGCACGAACAGAAGGCTATGGCATGATGGAGGCTATGGCCTACGAGTTGGCTTCAAGGTTCTACAAGGCAGCCGGAAGTGTTGGCGGAGCAGAGATATTAATGGCAGATGCTTGTAATACTTATGCGCAATGGGGGGCTACCGTCAAAGTAGAGCAGCTTAAGAAGGCCTATCCCGGGTTGCCTTTATCCACTTCAGAGCAGAAAGAAGAGCGGAAAGTAGCTGAAACAGCATTCGAAGCGAAGCCGACCCAAGCCGATCCCGACAGAGTAGCTTTTATGGATGATGGAAAAGTATTCTTAAGACGAATTTCCGAGTGGGCGGGTTCAGTAGATGATCAGGATATGTTCACTCCATTCTTGAAATCAGCGCTTCGTTATTCGGGGGCAGTTCAAGGGTATGTGCTGAATGGTCAGGAAGAAGTATTTCACATTGAAGCTCAAAGTGGGAGTAACGAGGTTCTGCCAGGAGAGCTAGGGTTTGCGGAATCGATTGTTAGATATGTCATTATGACTGGTGAACCGATCTTACTTGCCAATGCTTCACACAGTTCTTATGCCGCTGATCCTGCTATCCAACGCAATCTGTCGAAATCGATTCTGTGCATGCCGGTGCTTTTTCCGGGAAGTGTGCTGCCCTCTGTGCTTTATTTGGAGAATAACCTTATAGCGGGAGCGTTTAGCAAGGAAAGTCTGGATGTGCTAGATTTCATGATTACCCGTATGGTATACCTGAAATCGCTTCAGGAATCCCGCATTGGAATGATTTCTGATGAACTGACGGCCAGTACCGAAACTTCCAAGCTGCTCGTCGATCCGCTCACTCTTCGTGAAACTGAGATTTTATACTCCCTGTCCGATGGATTATCCAATAAGGAAATTGCTGATCGATTCGGGATTACTGAGGGAACCGTTAAGAGTCATGTGTTTCGTCTGTACGGGAAGTTAGGGGTCAAGCGCCGTTCACAAGCGATTTCTCGTGCACGCGAGCTGCAATTAGTGGAATAGAATTAACTTTATAAGGGTTTATCCTGCAGGCAGTCGGAAAAACTGTTAAGGGATAGACCCTTTTTTGTCATAATAAAGACTGGAATGGAGAAATGTCTGTATCTATTCAGTTCTTTTGCGGAAAAGATTGAAATGAAGGAGAACAGTACGGTAAAATTGACTTATCGGTTCTAAGGCTCGTCTTGAGGTGTTGAATGAATTGATCGGTTGTTTACAATAGATTGAACAAAGAAAGGGATTGTGTCATTTGAGTAACGAAGAAATAGTAAATGAATTGCCAGAGAACTATGAGGAATTAAAAAGAGAGGCGAACCGCTCCGGAGATTGGAGAGCGCGTCTTGCGGCTGTTGAAGAGCTGGGTCAAACCAAGCACTCCAAGATCATTGATATCCTGACACGCTTAATGACCAGCGATCCTGTCTATACCGTACAAGAAGCTGCTTACCTGAAGCTTAAGGCTTTTGGCGAAGATGTGAAAGCACCTTCCAAGAACAAACCGGAATTAGTGAAGGGCGTATCCAAGATTCTTATTAGAATCAAGAAGAGTCTGCCCCAAGATCATTCCTTTGAAGAGTTCAAAGAGAAGCTGAAGAAGATGCGAGTGGATATCTACGATGCTTACGAGGGTGAAAAAGGCCCTGAATTTGACAGCTGGTTGTCAAAAATGTGGACTGCTGAGAAGAAGTAATCGGGTTGACAAAAGAATCCAATACCTGTAGTTTAATAACTAACTAAATAAGATACCCACTAGGGGAGCCTGAATTGGCTGAGACGGGAAAATGAAATTCCTGGACCCTTGAACCTGATCTGGATCATACCAGCGTAGGAAAGTGGAGTCGGACTTGTTCAAGTATAGCCTTCTTGGCTGTTCATAGATAAAGCCGCTCCATTGTGGAGCGGCTTTTTTGCTGCGCTCTTGTTTACAACCACCACCAAGTTTTGTACAAAACTTTTAGGAGGAATCAAGATGCCAAGTTCAGAGAAGAAGGGGAACGTGAATCTGTCTGTTTTTCCAGCAAGTCGTAAAGTGTATGTGGAGGGCTCACGGCCGGATATTAAGGTTCCCATGCGGGAGATTACTTTGAGCAAGACAACAGGGATAGCCGGGGAAGAAGAAAATGCATCTCTGCGTGTCTATGATACGAGCGGTGCTTATACCGACACCGAAGCGTATACGGATATCCGTCAGGGATTGCTGCCTCACCGTTTATGCTGGATTACCGCGCGCGGGGATACGGAAGCCTATGAAGGCAGAGGGATTAAACCTGAGGATAATGGGAAATCGCTAGGTAAAACCTCAGTAGAAGTATTTCCACACTTAGAGCGGCGTCCGTTAAGAGCACGGAAGGGTAGAAATGTCACTCAGCTTCATTATGCACGTCAAGGGGTTATTACCTCGGAGATGGAATATATTGCGATTCGCGAAAATGTCACCCCTGAGTTTGTGCGAGCAGAAGTGGCCAGCGGGCGCGCCATTATTCCAGCGAACATTAACCATCCGGAAAGCGAGCCGATGATTATTGGCCGGGACTTTCTGGTCAAGATCAATGCGAACATCGGGAACTCCGCCGTCTCTTCGTCCATTGAAGAGGAAGTAGAGAAGATGAGATGGGCTACGCGTTGGGGCGCGGATAATATTATGGATCTGTCGACAGGCAACCATATTCACACGACACGGGAATGGATTGTGCGTAATTCTCCAGTTCCAATCGGCACGGTGCCGATCTATCAGGCGCTGGAAAAGGTGAACGGGAAAGCTGAAGACTTGACGTGGGAGGTGTATCGCGACACGTTGATCGAGCAGGCCGAGCAGGGGGTGGACTATTTTACCATTCATGCCGGTGTCTTGCTGCGCTATATTCCTCTGACTGTGGGTCGGATGACGGGCATCGTCTCCCGGGGTGGCTCCATTATGGCAGCATGGTGCCTTGCGCATCATCAGGAGAATTTTCTTTATACGCATTTCGAGGATATTTGCGAGATTATGAAGACTTACGATGTGGCCTTCTCCTTAGGTGACGGACTGCGCCCAGGTTCCATTGCCGATGCCAACGATGAAGCACAGTTTGCTGAACTGGAGACCCTTGGGGAACTAACTACGCTTGCCTGGAAGCATGATGTTCAAGTGATGGTAGAAGGCCCGGGCCATGTGCCGATGCATCTAATCAAGGAGAATATGGATAAGCAGCTGGAGCTGTGCCATGAAGCGCCTTTTTACACCTTGGGTCCTCTGACTACGGATATTGCTCCCGGCTATGATCATATTACCTCCGCCATTGGAGCGGCGATGATCGGTTGGTTCGGTACGGCTATGCTCTGTTACGTGACCCCGAAGGAGCACCTTGGCTTGCCAAACAAAGAGGATGTACGCGAAGGTGTCATTACCTACAAAATTGCCGCCCATGCCGCCGATTTGGCCAAAGGGCATAAAGGTGCCCAAGATCGGGATAACGCCCTCTCCAAGGCGCGGTTCGAATTCCGCTGGCGCGATCAATTCCATTTGGCGCTAGATCCGGAACGGGCACTCGAATATCACGATGAGACCCTTCCGGCGGAAGGGGCCAAGACGGCGCACTTCTGTTCGATGTGCGGTCCAAAGTTCTGCAGCATGCGCATCTCGCATGATATCCGGGATACGGCACGGCGGCAGGAAGTAGTAGGACAGGAGGCTATCGCTGCTGGGATGCGGGAGAAGGCGGCGGAGTTCAAGGAGGGTGGCGGAAGGATTTATAAGTAAATCTTCTTAATCGACAAAGAGCAGAGCGATAAGGTTAAGACCTTATTACTCTGCTCTTAGTTCGTTGCTGTCTTGTGATATATTGTCATACTCTAATGCGATGAGGGTGAAAAAGTCAGAAGGCCTGATTCTGAGGCCAATACAAAGCTCAAAGATTTTGCTTACCGAAGGCTCATTTCTGCCAACCTCGATCATCGAGATGTAGGAGCGATCTACATTGCATTCATAGGCTAAGTCTTCTTGAGTTAAACCTTGTCTGATGCGTAGAGCCTTAACTGTCTTTCCGATGATCTGTTTGATGATAATTGGCTGCTGGCTCAACGGAAAATCTCCTTTTAGGACCATTATCAATCTGTTATACTAACCACTACAGATAAAGTATTCAACAAATAGAGAAATATATACATTTTTCAAAGAGGAATATAACAGCATGGAGGCTGATAACGTTTCTATTATCAATAATCAGCACGTAATCGAAAGCCTGAATTCCCATAAGCTCTGTCAAACCTACATGGACTATATCCCGCTATTCCTTGGTGAGGGTAATACCGCTCCTTGCTTGATCCTCAGTGACAGAGCTTTAACCTGCATGATCCGCGCACTAGCCCTTCAAGACCATAACTCGTTGTTTCCTCCGCAAGTTTTGACGTTAGAAGAATTGATTCTGCTGCTGAGTACTGAAGGCGCTTCTGAACTAGATCTTGCGCTGTTCGTCTCTTCTATTCATTTCTTTGTACATCACACAGACTTCGCCCTATTTCGCTATATGAAAATCACGCAGCTTTGCCGTCTGATGCACAAAATAGATGACCTACTTTGCCAGCTATCCCTAAGGATGTATATTTTGCGGGAAGAGGTCTATCATTCCATATTTAAGCTAAAATGACCCATAAAAAAAGCAGTTGCCGATACCCGGCAGCTGCTTTCGATTTCCTTACTCTGCTTCGCTAATGATTGCTTGTTTAAGAACTTCTACAGTATAGACCCATTGGTACTGACGGTAAAGAGTGGTATGATCGGCATAGAGCTTAAATATCAGAATTACAAAGGATGAAAACATGCTAACTCATAGTTTAACAAGTAAATTTCAGGAATATCTATTGCTGTCTGCCAACTTACGCCCCGATTATATTGCGAGTCTAGGTGCAGTTGACGACGGAAGCACGCGCCTTAGCGAAATTTTGCCTGAAGCGCCAGAGCTCCTAAGCGCTATTTATAGCACGGTATCTGGAACGGGCAGTGATGAAGAAGAACCGAGTTTGATTGAGTTCATACCGGGGTACCGCCTGATCCATATCGATGAATATGAGCAGGAAATGAAGATACTAACAGGAATATTGGAAGAGAAGGGTTATAGTGCTGGAGGGATTATTCTACCGATCCTAACGAATTATGGCAGTGATTTTATATGTTATTATCGTTCAGCGGATGGTGTAGAGCAGATATGCGATTTGCTGCATGATTACGGTGATCTGGTTGTTATGTATCATTCGCCGGAGAAATTTCTGGAGACATTGTGTGAATTCTATAAGCAGGATGTTTATTTTCTCGATGAAGATGGTTATCTGGATTGTGATTTAGTACTGGAGGGCGAAGTGGGTACGGCTCTGAACCCGGATGCGAAATATTGGGCGGAGTGAAACCAACCGATTGAAAATAAGGGATGCTTATAATACGAAAAGAAGAGCAGCTCCATTTGGGGCTGCTCTTTACGTTTATCTTTTAAATTACGGCATTACGCAGCCGTTTATTCCTGCGCAGCTCTATCTTCTTGCTCGCGCAGCTCTATTCTGCGAATTTTGCCCGAGGTTGTCTTCGGGAGATCGCTGATAAACTCGATTTTGCGCGGGTATTTATAAGGAGCTGTCCACTCTTTGACATGTGCTTGCAGCTCCTTCACAAGTTCGGGAGATCCGGCTATCTCATCTTTAAGCACGATAAATGCTTTAACGACATGGCCGCGGATTTCATCCGGACTGGCTACAACTGCGCATTCTTTAACGGAAGCATGTTTCATAAGCGCTTCTTCTACTTCGAAGGGACCAATGGTGTAGCCTGAGCTGATGATGATGTCATCGCCGCGGCCTTCGAACCAGAAATAGCCATCTTCATCTTTACGTGCTCGGTCGCCGGTTACGAAGAATTCCCCATGTGAGCCATTTTCTTTGCGCTCAGGGTCTTTGTAATAGGCATGGAACAAGGCCGGCATGCTCAAATGTACAGCAATATCTCCAACTACACCCGGAGGGACCGGAATGCCATCTTCGTCTACGACTTCTACAAGGCCTGGAGCAATGGATTTACCCATGGAGCCGACACGGATTGGAGTGTCTTTAAGTGTTCCGATGATCAGTGTGCTTTCTGTCTGCCCGTAGCCATCCCGAATGGTGATATCGAAATTGCGTTGGAAGGTATCGATAACTTCCTGGTTCAAAGGTTCTCCGGCGGAAACTGCGCAGCGTAGTTTAGACAAGTCGTGCTGATGCAATCCTTCGGTCTTGGCCATTAGACGGTATTCCGTAGGAGTGCAGCATAAGACCTGAACGGAATGATCCTGCAACAGCTGCAGAAACCGATCCGGATGGAAGGCGCCTGTATAGACGAATCCGGTGGCTCCATTTCCAAGTACGGTTAAGAAGGGGCTCCAGATCCACTTTTGCCAGCCTGGTGCAGCGGTCGCCCAGACGATATCCGTCTCACGGATATCCAGCCAAAGGGAGGAAACGATCCGCAGGTGAGCATAAGCCCAGCCGTGACTATGCACGACAGCCTTTGGATTACCAGTTGTTCCGGAGGTATAAGCCAGGATCGCGATATCATCGCGGTGGGTGTTTACCGCAGTCCGATGATCCGGCTGTCCAATCATAAGGTCCTCCAGGTCCAGCCAACCTGTACTTGCCGAACCATCTTCAGAAACGGCAATGCGGAAATCCAAAGACGGCAGGTCGTCACTAATTTTATCTACTTCATTAACAACCTTAGACCAGGCAATGACCGCTCGTGCTTCGGAATGTCGGAGACGATAGGATAAATCCTTGGCACGAAGCATCTCAGATGAAGGTATAACAGCCAGTCCAAGCTTCAGACAAGCTAGATAGATGGCATATGCAGTAATTCTGCGTGGAACCATGACCAGAACCTTGTCACCTTGCCGAAGTCCAAGATTGTAGAGCCCTCCAGCCAGTCGGTTAGCCTGCTGCAGCAATTCGCCGTAGCTGATCTCCTCGCAATGATCTTGTTCATTCACAAATTTAAGCGCAACCTTACCGGACGGATGATGTTCCATTTCCGAAGTGAGATTGTAGTATTCAGGTGCGATCCAATGCTGATTATCCAAAATGAACCTCTCCTATATGATCAAGATGAGTGTAGCTGCTTATCTTACTTAGCTTAGTATAGTATAGCACGTTCTCCTAGTACCAGATGCTAAGTGGACCCCTTCACTTTAGAGAATGTTCTGTGACTATTTTGGTATAATGCAAAGAACAGAGGATAAGCAACGGTAGGAAGCTTAGGATATGCCTCGAAACTAGCGTTGTATGCAGCAATTCAGGAGGGGAATTATGGAACTTGTATTTGTGTATGGCACCTTGCGTCAGGGAGAGCGATACCACACCTTAATGGGTGACAGCCGATTGTTATATGCGCTAGCGCAGGTTAAGGGAACACTCCAGGATACGGGTCTTGGTTATCCGGTTTTGCTCGAGCGTGAAGGCAGGGTGGCCGGTGAACTGTACGAAGTGACGGAAGAGATTCTACAGAAGCTGGATGAGTTGGAGGGTTATGTGGGACCAGGCCAGGCCGGTAATGAATATGAGCGGGTCCTTATGGAAGTGGTGACTGACCGGGGAACGGTTATGGCTTGGGTCTATGTGTATAGGCTCTCACAGCAATATCTATCCATCCCCGAGGGGGATTGGAAGCTTTACAGACTGAAGCAGGAAGAAGAATTATATTATTTTGCTTATGGCAGCTGTATGGACCTGGAAAGAATTGAGTTAGCTGGAGCCGGAAAATGGTTCGATAACGTAGCGGGCTGCGCCGTATTGGAGGGCTTTAGTGTGGAGTTCACTCTGCAGGCTGCGGACGGTGGGCGAGCTGATCTTGTTGAAGGTGAGGGCAGGACAGAAGGCAAGCTTTATCGAATTGTGCCGGAATGTCTGTATAGCTATCTGTTCAAAAGAGAAGGTGTTGAAGATGGTGTATACCGCCCAGCTGTCCTATTTGTTCAATGCGAGGATGGGGTTCACAGAGAAGCCGTAACCTTTGTGGTCGTAAACAAAGAAAGCGCGCTGGCACCTCCCGAGCATTATATGAGGGAAATTTTGCGTGGAGCAGAGCCGGTCGTCTCACCCGAATATTATGCTGCTCTGGAAAAAAGATTCGTAGAGGTGTTTGGTTACACACAGCATGTATCAGGTCCGAAGCGTAGTTTTTAATTGTTTCTTAAATGCTCAATACATATAATTAGACCTAACAATTTACTCTATTTAAAAAGGCGGCTGATTTCTCATGGACAAGCTTCAAAAGTTGCAGGATGTGCTTGACTTGATTCAAAATACTTACCCGGAGGATGCCGCGCTAGTGTTAGCTAATCGGGAGCATGTTGTCGCCTATCTGCCTGGTCAGGTCATTGATTTGAAGGTGCCAGTCGGCGCACCTATTGAGAAATTCAAAGGAACGGTGTCCTATAATGCGTTAGAGACTGAACAAGTTCAGCGTGAAGAACGCGGCAGTGAGGCTTTTGGTGTTTCGTACCTCTCATCGGCTGTACCCATTATTGAGAACGGTGAGGTTATAGGCGTAATTGCTGCGATGGTATCCACGCACCGCAATGATGCGCTTCAGGATGGTGCCCAGGAGTTGTCTTCACTTGTAGAGGAGATGACAGCCACCTCAGAGGAAGTTACTGAGTCTACTTTCGGGATAATCGAACGCTTGAATGAGCTTGTCAGTCATTCCAATTCCATGGTTCATGATATTGAGAGCAGCTTCGAGATCCTATCGTCGGTGAAGCGGATAGCCGATCAATCGCATTTGCTCGGTCTAAACGCCGCCATTGAGGCAGCCAGAGCAGGAGAACATGGCAGGGGCTTTGGCGTTGTAGCTACAGAGATTCGTAAATTAGCCAACGACAGCCATGATTTAGTGCAGAATATTCACTCCCAATTGGCGGGTATGAAGCAGGCGATTGTACAAATGGATCAATCCATCCAGCAGATCATGGGTTTTTCTCAGCATCAAGGGCAGTCGATGCAGGAATTAAGCCGTGCTTTCGAGCATATAGCAAATACGGCAACTAATTTGACCAATCTTAAATAAGCTATATCCAAGAAAGTGAGAAGCAAGTGATGAACGATACAACCTTTAATGAAGTATTTGCTCTAATGGAAGCTTCTTTTCCAGTATGTGAGATCAGAACCTATGCAAGGCAGCGGGCATTGCTAGACCTCCCGCATTATCGGCTAATTGTGGAGAAGGACGCCAGCGGCAGAACAATAGCTTTTCTAGCCTGTTGGGAATTTCCGTTATTCCGGTTCGTGGAGCACATTGCGGTCGATCAGGGCATTAGGGGAGGCGGCATTGGAAAAAAGTTAATGGAGGATTATATCAAGCAGTCGGACAAGCCTGTTCTGTTGGAGGTAGAACCGCCTAGCGGTGTACTGGAACAACGGAGAGTCGGATTTTATGAGCGGCTGGGCTTCCATCTTCATTCGTATCCCTACGTGCAGCCCCCTTTGCGTGAAGGACAAGCTGACTTGCCGCTGTTGATAATGACTTACCCAAGACTGTTGCAGGAGCAGGAGTTTCAGCTTTTTAAGGAGATATTGTACACAGAAGTATATAAGGTCAACGTGCCCTATAAGAGTTAATCGAAAGAAATAGCCCGCTAATCCATTACGGATATAGTGGGCTATTTCTATTTGTTCAGGAACAATTCAGATTAAGACTCTGAAGAAATGTTGACACTGCCGGATTCATATTGGACGCTGGCTTTTAGAATTTCGGTAAAGAAGGACATCGGCACATACATGTTGCCCTCTGGATTAATGACGGGAGCAGTACCAAGCGAGATCGGGGCCATCCGGTTGTAAATATAGCTGTCTTTGTTCTTAGTGACAAGGGTCCAATGAGCACCTTTGATGAGTTCGAGCGAGCTGGTCTCTTTGTTCCAAGCCAGTTCATAACCCAATGCTGCACTAATCGCACGGATCGGTGCCAATACGACTCCAGCGTTATTGAGGCTCAGCTTTACTCCTGTAAGAGCTTTGCCATTAACTACTAGGCTCATTGAGCTGAGATCCCCAGCTGTAGAATTAGAGGGCAGCGCAATTTTGAACTCCGGGTTGCCTGTAGAATGTGGAGCGATTTCGTTCTGCTGGAAGACCACATAAACATAGCTGCCTTTTATATAGAAGGAACTGTCTTCATTTACCCCTTTGAAATCCTCTGCAAAATAGTTAGCCGCATCTTTAGCCATAGCCGCTTTGATCTGCGCATTAATGGTCGTCTGGTACTTGTCGCCAAATAGGTTCTTCAACGTTACGCGTGCTGCTGTAGCTTCATTTTTTATATTATAGGTATCTATTCTAGTGGTCCCGTTAGCACCTCCGCTGAAGGTGTAAGTGGTGATGTGAAGGGAAAGAATACCACCTGTGCCTACTCCGTTTGAGGTCACTTCAAAGGTCTTGCTCAGCTCGGAGGCATGAAAAGGAAACCCCTGTGCGGTTGCATTCTTTTTGTTCTCTGCAGCGGCTACCTTCAGTGCCTCCAGCTCCTGAGTGGCCTTCGCTTCAATTAAGGTATTCCATTCCGCTTGGGCTTGCGTATCCAGCATCCCAGAAATGACCGGAAGATCCAGATCCGCGTTATAGGTGTCGTCGCTGGCCGTTACTTTTTGGATAGTGACCGTTGCAGGAACCAAGACCGGGGTTTGGGATGCAACGCTGATTGGAACAATTGCTGAGGTTTCATTGTCAGGCGAGGCGGCCTGCACCTGTGGTACCTGCGTCCCTGCCAGAATAATCGTGCTAGCTGCAGCCAGGGCTGTGAATCTCATCGTTTTGTGAAAAAGTGTAGTCATGTGCATTCGCTCCTGTTGTTACATATTTGTGTGGATCATTACACGTTCACGCTTAGCGGTAATTGTTTCCAGTATAATAGACGCTCTCAGATCAGAGTTTGTTGCAGGTCTTATTCCTCTTTTGTCCCAAACGATTCGTGCCAATAACCCCTGCTATTATGAGCAGCGATCCGATCCAATGATAGAGGGTAATTTCCTCTCCGAGAAAGATAGCCCCGGCTGCGATGGAGACAATGACCGCCAGATTGGTGAACACACTCATGACGGAAGCTTCGATTTGGGTCAAAATATAGTTGGTCATCAGTGTTGTAACAAGTGAAGCTACTATGCCAAGGTATAGTATAGCTGCGATAAAGGTACCGCTGGATAGTGGCTTGAGCAAATCACCGAGTGTTCCGCTGGTAGCATGGCTGATCACTGAGACCAGCAGAAAAGTCGCGAATCCGACACCCATCATGAAATAACTAATTTCAGCCGGGCTAAACTGCTGCACAAGCGAGCGGGCCAATACACTATATCCGGCAAAAGCTACACAAGTCAGGAACAGCAACAAGATCCCCATAATGTTCGACAGACCGAAGTTACTTTCCTTCATCATAAAAATGAACACAACGCCGAATACGGATAGGAAGATGGATAACTTCTGCGGTAGGGTTGTTCTTTCTTTCAAAAATAAGGAGGCGAGCAGCAATGTCACGACAGGGGTGAATGCATATAAAATGCCGCCTTCGGCAGAGGTGGCGTGCTGTAGTCCAAATGCTTGAAGTGTGAAGAACCCAAGCGGATACATCGTTGCCAATAGCAGCAATTTATATAGTGGCTTACCGCGATAGGACAGCTTGACCCAGCCGAAGGCGACCGGGATTGAGATCACGATAAATGAAGCGGCAAAGCGGTAGGACAGCGTATCGAGCGGTTCGGCATAGCCGAGCGCTATTTTGGTGAATAAGAATGAAAATCCGATAATCACTGCATTAGACACGGCAAATATATAGGCAAGCTTTAATCCTTTAGGCTGCATGGTTTCATCTTCCTCTCTTTCTATTACTTTAAATTTAGGGGGAAACGTGAATACGAACAACGGCTGTTTACTTATACTGTACCGGTACAGTTTCTCGAATCCTGTATACTGAACATAGAACAGAACAGGGGGATATGATGAAAAAGTATTATACGATTTTGTCTGATATGGAGCATAAGATCCGGGAAGGTCAATATAAGGCGGGTCAGAAGCTCCCTTCCGTTCGCCGTGCTGCGGAGTTCTACGGGTGCAGTATCAGCACGATCATACGGGCCTATGGTGAACTCGAAAAAAGCCACGCGATATATTCGATTCCGCAAAGCGGATTTTATACGGTCGAGAAGCCGGAGGACTGGCGTAAGGGCACGGACAACCAAACGATTGATTTCGCTTCAGCATCGCCGGATTTGAACGTGTTTCCATATTTAGATTTCCAGCATTGCTTGAATAAAGCGATTGATACCTATAAGTACAATCTGTTTACATATGGTGATGCACTGGGGTTGGATACGCTGCGGAGAACACTGGTTTCTCATTTGGCTGGTGATCAGGTGTTTGCCAAGGTGGAGCAGGTCATCATCACTTCGGGTATTCAGCAGGCGTTAGGGATTTTGGCGAAGATGCCCTTTCCGAACAGGCACGAGGTCATATTGGTTGAACAGCCAAGCTACGATATTTATTTGCGTTTTTTGGAGGCAGAGGGCATACCCGTTTGCGGCATCACTCGTTCGAGCGCAGGGCTTGATTTGCAGGAACTGGAAGAGAAGTTCAGAAGCGGGGGCATCAAATTTTTTTACACGATGTCGAGATATCACAATCCACTAGGCAACTCCTACAGTACAGAGGAACGTAAGGCAATCGCCGCAATGGCTGGCAAATACGATGTGTACATCGTGGAGGATGATTATATGGCTGACTTGGGTGCTGAGCGGCGGTTCGAGCCCATCTACGCCTACGACCAGAACGCACATGTTGTTTATTTGAAAAGCTTCTCCAAAATCATTTTTCCAGGCTTAAGGTTGGGTGCTGCTGTTATACCGGAAACGCTATTGAAGGCTTTCGAAGCCGGCAAAGGATATACTGACACCTCACTCTTGTCGCAGGCTGCACTCGAAGTGTATATCAAGAACGGTATGTACGAGCGCCATAAGCACAAAATAAACGAGCTGTACGCAGCGAGGATTGACGCATTGTATGCAGCCTTGAAAAGGCACAATGTTGATGGTTTGATCGAAGTGGCTGCTGTTAGTTCCGGTGTCTATATGCAATTTAAACTGCCGCAAACGGTCAACCTGGAGCGTCTGGTTAAGCGGCTTGCAGTGAGGAAGGTCAATGTCGTGTCTGGCAAGGGTTTCTATTTGTCCAATTACCAGAAGCGCGACAAGTTTTTGCGGATCAGCATTTCTCGAGCCCAACTTGAACAGATCGATGAAGGTGTCATGGCCATAGTCGAAGAGGTGAAGCGCGGGAGCAGCTGGTAGTGCTGTTTCCTTACAGAGATAGTTCTTTACAATCTGGAGATAAGTTGGAAACAAGTTAATGGTTAAATAGAACTACAGCAAGAACAATACATGAAACTACGAGGAGACGATAGTAATGAAAAGCAAAAAAATGATCATAGCAACAATGGTATTCGGAATGGCAGTGACAGGCTCAGCGGGTGTATATGCAGGAACTAATCTGGAGAAGATCAGCGCTTATCTCAACCACGGCATTGGATTCAAAGTAAATGGAGCAGCATATACGCCAGTAGACAATAACGGCAAGACATTAGCGCCAATCACCTATCATGATACGACTTACCTGCCTGTTCGTGCGTTGGCTGACGTATTAAAGGTTCCGGTAACCTTCAATCCTGCCACTAATCAGGTCATTCTCGGGACTAGCTCAGGAAGCACAACTCCAGGCTCTGGTTCGATCACTTTAGCCACTATTCAATACAGTGCTGCACAAAAAGAAGCGATCACAAAAGCTTTTGCCAACTTCCAAGGGTTCGAAACAGCCTATGCTCCAGTTCAAATGATTAGCGGAGATGCTTTCGTGAAGGTAGTCGGCGGGGAAGATGGCGTAAGCTTCTTGTTCAATCATATGAATGTTAACGTGTCTCCACGGGATTCCTCTTACATCTATACTGGAGAAACTGTGAAGCTTTCAAATGGAACTGAGGCAAAATGGTACAGTCCTTCCACAGGTACAACGATGTTGACCTTCAAACTGGCGGACCGTTTCGTAACGATCAGCTCACCGGATAAGGCTTTGAGCAAAGCACAGCTGGAGAAGGTAGCTGTAAGTGTAGCGAAATTAAGTAATGGTTCTGATTCTGCTATCACTGTAGCGGCTGTTCAATACAGCGCTGCACAGAAAGAAGCCATTACTAAAGCCTTCGCTACTTTCCAAGGGTTCGAAACAGCCTATGCACCAGCCCAAATGATTAGCGGAGATGCCTTCTTGAAGGTAGCCGGCGGCGAGGATGGCGTAAGCTTCCTGTTCAATCATATGAATGTTAACGTGTCTCCAAGGGACTACTCTTACAGCTATGATGGAGATACCGTGAAGCTCTCGAACGGAACGGAAGCAAAATGGTACAGTCCTTCTGGTGATACAGCCATGCTGACCTTTAAATTGGCGGACCGTTTTGTAACGATCAGCTCGCCGGATAAGGCATTGAGCAAAGCACAGCTGGAGAAGGTAGCGGTAAGTGTAGCGAAATTAAGTAACTAATCCAGAGACTGAATAACTCAAAAACAGCTCGGCTGTCCATTACGGATAGCTGAGCTGTTTTTGTTGTTATTTATTCGTTCCATGCTGCTTGGTGGGAAGCTTTTCATTGTCGGGTTCATCATGCTTCTGTCTATTTTTTTCATCTTTCTTTTGGGTATCGTGTAATTTCTCTACGAATTCATGAGTATCGTCCATGTTCAACCTCCTAGATTCAGAACCTGCTGTTACTGTAACCACTTCTGCTAAAATTCATGCATGCATGAAACATGTGTCGGCCGAGAAGTGTATAATCAATTCAACTAACGAATGAGCAGGAAGGGAAACGAACATGTTTGAGTTATTTAGAAAACTTGGTTCCATGAAGATAGTCCTTGTACTCGTTATAATGGGACTTGTGGTGGCTGTGGGATTTAGGGTTCGCACAGAAGAAGATGGGAAACCTGAATCTATAGCATTAACCTTTAATGGCAGTCCGCAGACCCGTATGGCCTTTACCTGGATGGCTCCAGCCAAGATTACAGGAACCAGGCTGGAAGTCATTGAAGCGGCGAAATTAATTAACGCTGAGTTTCCGACAGCCGGAGTTCAATCCTACGAAGGAACAGCAGATGCGACAAGCGTCTATAGGTCAAAGGCAGATAAAGCAGCCGGCCATGTCCTAATACAGAGAAACCATAAGGTTATCGCGGATCATCTGCAACCGGGAACGGTGTATGCTTACCGTGCCGGCGATGGACAAGCGGATCATTGGAGCGCCATCGGTACATTTGAAACAGAGAGTCCAGCAACCCAAGCCTTTCAATTTCTGTATACCACTGATTCCCAAGGAACCACTGAGAAGGACTTTGAGATCTGGAATCATACCCTTCAACAAGGAATGGCTACATTTCCGGAGAGCAAGTTCATTCTCGTCGCTGGAGATCTGGTAGACAACGGAGATATTGAAGAGCAGTGGTCATGGTTCTTTAACAAACCGCAGGGGATATTGGCGAACATCCCGCTGGTCCCTTTGGTGGGCAACCACGAAAGCAGCGGATATTCGAACTTCAGCGCCCATTTTAACCTGCCGAATGGATCGAACACAGGTGCCAAACCGGATGGCTCCGTATATTCGCTAGACTATGGGCCAGCCCATTTTATGGTTATGAATACCGAATATTATGGTGGCAGTTCCGATGCAGAGATTGCTGCGGTCTATAAGCAACAGGTGGAGTGGCTCCGCCGTGAAGTTGCAACCTCGAGTAAGAAATGGAAGGTTGTTTTTCTGCACAAATCGCCTTATTCGGTTGCTCTCCATACACAAGACGCCGATGTACTATATTTTCGAGCGCAATTAACGAAGGTGTTTGATGAACTGGGGATTGATATGGTCATTGGCGGGCATGATCACACCTACTCCAGAAGCTACCAAATGTACAATAATACGCCGTTGACAGATATTGTTCCAGATGCAAAAGGTACAGTGGTGAATCCCGCAGGTACTTTGTATTTACTGACCAATGCAGCAGGCAATAAGAGATATGACGTAGCCGACGGAGCTTTCCCGTTTGCCGCTAAATATGGGCAGCCGGACAAGGAGATGTTCACGGGTGTAACCATCACGGACGATGAGCTCTCCTTTCAAGCTTATACAACAACTACGAAAGGGACGACTGAGCTGTACGATCAGTATAGTATTCGCAAGACTACACCAACGAGGAAAGGAGGCTTCTGATGCTCCCGGGGAATATTTATAGGAAATATCTTAAACACAATGTATTTATGAAAATCATTCTGCTTTTCTCAGCCATCGCAGTGGTAACGATCATTACGTTCTCCTATTTGATGTTTAAGGTTATGTCGGAGGCGGCCGTGCAGAGACAAATGGATGTGCAGAAGCGGGCGATTGAGAGCGTCGGCAATTACATCGGAGGCAAATATGACTCGGTGCAGACGACGATGCGGGATATTTACAGAGACAGCGAACTCGCAGCCAACACATCCTATTTTCTGGAGCATCCGTACCAAGACTATGTAAACTACAGATTGGACCGTTTCTATAAGGAGAACAGTTCACCAACCGATACGGTGACCTACTTTCAAAATAAAGTGGAGGATGATTCTGATATCCGCAGCTTAATCTTATACAGCGCCGATCAACAGCAATTGTATGCCTACAACAGCAGGAAGCAGTTTAAAATCATATCCACCAACGCGGCCCGTTCTTTTGTGCCTGACGTTATGTATCCGCAGGAAAGCTCCACCGTTTCCGGTACGAACATTTGGGTGCGGAAAACGGTCGGATTGCCCGATCTGCCGATGTACTCCATTCGCGTGCCGGTTAATAGCAAGCAGTCGCTGCGTAATATCGGCCAATTGGTCATTTATTTTGATACGGAGAAGATATGGAATAGCCTGGCTAGTTATAAAGAAGACTTGAAAGGATCGATCCTTGTGCTTTCGGGAGACGGTGAAGTATTGTTTGATTCTTCAGGCGCTTATTATGGGCGAAAATACCCGTATATTGAGCAGGTCAATTCCGTTTATGATAACGGCGTCAAGGAAGAAGGGATGATCTATACCAAGCTGACCCAAAGCCAAGGGGGATTTACGGTGCTGAGCGCGGTGCCCAAGCGGGATCTCGCCAAGACGTATCGTGGATTGCGAAATACGATTCTGACGATAAGCTCTATTTGTATCTTGTTTGCCATTCTGATTCCTTCGTTGTTCATCAGCAATTTCGCCAAGCGGACGCATGGAATCATCCGTTTTACCAGAAAGGTGAGAAACGGGGATTTAGCAGCGCGGATTACCGATGTTCGGGAGGATGAGCTTGGACAGATTTCCAAGAGCTTCAACGATATGCTGGACGAGCTTAATCTGTATATTGAAAGGGTCTATAAAGCAGAAATTAAGCAGAAGCAGACAGAGCTTGTAGCACTGCAGGCGCGGATTAGTCCGCATTTTCTATATAACACGCTTGAGGTTATCCGAATGAGGGCAATCTCCCAAGGGGCGAAGGATGTAGGCGAAATGATCTATAGCTTATCTGTGCTGTTTAAAAGCCTGGTGCAGCAGAAAAAGATATATACGCTTAAAGACGAGTTGGAGGCTTGCCGTTTATATCTGGAGCTCTTCAGAATCCGCTACAAGGATAAATTCAATTACACTATTACGGCCGATCCAAAGCTGGAGAGCAAGTCGGTCATCAAGCTTTCGCTTCAACCTCTTATCGAGAATTTTATCGTCCACGGCATCAATACGGAGCGGTTTGACAACCAATTGGCGATTGATGTGACGGAAGAGGGAGATGCACTGGTGGCCGTGGTTACCGATAATGGAACAGGTATCGAACCGGAAAGAATGGCGGAAATCCTTGAGGAACTGGAGAAACCAGAAGAGACTGGCCAAATGTTTGGACTTCGCAGCGTTCACAGCCGGTTGCGGTTTTTGTACGGCCCGTCTTACGGGATTGAGATAGAGAGCAGCCTTGGCGAAGGGACAACCATCAAAGTACGTTATCCGGTAAGGGAAGGAACAGATGCTGAAGATGTATAAAATATTTATTGTTGATGATGAGCCGTTTATCATTGAGGGTTTATACGATATCTTAGATTGGTCATCACTCGGTCTGGAAATTGTCGGACACGCGGAGAATGGGCGGCAGGCGCTAGATTCATTGGCCTCTACCCCTGTAGATGTGCTAATTACCGATATATCTATGCCGATCATGAACGGTCTTACTCTAATCTCAGAAGCTCGGAAACTACATAAGGAGCTGAAGGTCATTATCCTTAGCGGCTTCAATGAATTCGATTATCTTAAAGAAGGCATGAAGCTGGGAATTGAGAACTATCTTCTGAAACCCATTAATATCGAAGAACTGGAATCTACGCTGCGCAATACGGTGGAGAAGCTGGACAGTGTAAGGTCGGAAGAGCTGTACAGCGCATTTGACGTTCAGATCCTAAAGGATAATACGTTGTATCGCTGGTTGACTGGGCAGATCGCTGCCGCTGAGTTTGCGGAGCGGGCAGAGCTGATCGGACTCTTGTTAAACGGGCCTTATATTGTGGTTGCCGTTCTTCGGGCAGAAGGTGACCCTACGGAAAGCTTTGAGTGGATTCGTCAGCGACTCATTCACGAGCAGGAGATTACGCTTTTTCGCGATGTTGACGGAGAAATGGTCATGATTAGTTCGTTACAGAACTGGGCCGAAGGAAAAAGAAAATTTGTTGCGTTGCTTGAACAACTGTCTCGTGAGCTGGCGGAAACGAACCGGTTCGTGCAAATCGGGATCGGAAGCGTAGGCCAATTGCCCGATGAAGCCTCTCTGAGCTATAACGAAGCCAAACGGGCGCTGGAATACTATCTGATTCACCCGGATCGCCAAATCATCGAATATCAGTCGTTTGAGGCAGACGGCGGCATGGGCCGCGAATACCCTATCCAGTGGGAAGAATATGCCAAGCTGATTCTGGCCAAGGATCAGGAAGGTCTGACGGAGCGAATCCGGAACGATTTTGAGCAGATGCAAAAGGTTGAAGGCGTTCAGCCTGAGGATTTGCAAAATGCGGCGATAGAGCTTGTAGTAAGATTCAAAATGGAATTGGAGCATATCAAATATACGGACGAATCGGACATCTTCAAGAGAGGTCTTACCCGTGTCCGAAGCAGTGCAAAGATAGCCGATTTGGTGGAGTCCATCCAGAATGTCGCCAAAGAGACGGTTGGTTCGCTGCTGCAGGATATCAAAAACCCGGTTGTGAATCAGGTGCTTGGTTTTATTCACAGCCAGTATGCTAATGAGCTTTCGCTGAAGACACTGGGAGTACAATATCATATTCATCCCGTATATCTGGGTCAGTTGTTTCATAAAGAAACCGGGGATTCTTTTGCGGAATATATCAACAAATATCGTATTGAAAAGGCCAAACAGCAGCTGAAGAATACCAACTTGAAGGTTCATGAAATTGCGCGCAATGTGGGCTATTGGGAAACAGGTTATTTCTATAAGCAATTCAGAAAATATGTGGGGATTTCTCCAACGGATTATAAAGCACTTGGCTAAAATGGAATACTAAGAAAAGACCTAAATTAGACTCCTAAAACCGTTCTTTGGGTTAGGGAGTCTTCTTGTCTATCTGAGCAAAGCACACAAATAACATAGAGATAACAACCGATGTAAACGTTTTATTGATAATTAACAGTTTCATCCAAGGCATTCATCCTTTTCTTTAATTTGTACCTCGATTTATTAAGTTTATCTTCTATTTGAAAACTCTTACATCCGGTAAGGTTAAGGTAGTTAAAACATCAAGAGAATAACAGAAGTCAAAGTTAAGTGAAGGCATTTAAAAGGGGGAACACACATGATTAAGAGTAGAAGAAGTTTTTCGTTCGTGCTCGCAATGCTTATGGCTTTTGTGCTCGTTCTGAGCGCCTGCGGTGGCAGTAAGAACAATACTGAAGGCAACAGCAACGAACCAGCAGTAGAAGCACCTGTTAACCTGATTTGGTACACAATTGGTACGCCGCAACAAGACGTTGACAAGGTTATGGAAGCAGTCAGCAAGTATACGCTAGAGAAAATCAACGCCACAATTACGATGAAAATGGTTGACTGGGGCGACTATCCACAGAAGATGCAAGTGAACGTAGCCTCCGGCGAACCTATGGATATTATTTTTACAGCCTCAGGTGGATTTGACTATGTACAGAACGCCAGAAAAGGCGCATTCATGGAAATGGATGACTTGCTTGAAAAATATGGCAAGGGCATCAAAGACACCATTGATCCTGCTTTCCTGGAAGGCTCCAAGGTTGACGGACACAATTACGGTATTCCGGCTAATAAGGAACTCCCACAGGAAAATGTGTGGCGCTTCAACAAAAATCTCGTCGATAAATATAATCTAGACATTTCTAATGTGCGTTCCCTGGAAAGTTTGGAGCCTCTACTGAAGACAATTAAGGAAAAAGAACCTAATGTAACTGCGTTTGGTATGGACAAGAACTTCCTTCCGAATGTTCCTTTTGATTACGTTATTCAAAATCTGCCAATGGCTGTTAAGCTGGACACGACAGATTATAAAATTGTAAATATTCTCGAAACTCCTGAAATGAAGCAAGCTCTTACTACAATGCATAAATATTATGAAGCCGGATATATCGCTCCTGAAGCGGCAACAACAGGTTCGACGAATGATTTGACAACCTCTGGCAACTGGTTCACTGACATGGCGCAGACTCAGCCGCTTGCCGATAATTTATGGTCAGCAAGTTACGGATATCCAGTAGTATCCACGCCTGCAAGTAATTCAATCATTAATAATAACTCCGTTCAAGGTTCAATCATGGCGATTTCTGCCAACTCCGCGCATCCAGAAAAAGCTATGGAATTTCTGAACCTGCTCAATACAGATCCTGTACTTCGCAACATGGTTGACTCCGGTATTGAAGGAGAGCATTACAAGAAGATTGATGATACCCATATGGAAAATCTGCCAGCTTCAAAAAGTTATGATATGCCTTCTTATTCCTTGGGAAACAACATGTTGTTGTATCTTAACCCGAATGACCAGAGTGATAAATGGGAGCAATTCAAGAAGTTTAATGCAGAAGGCGTAGATTCCCCAATCTTGAGTTTCAACTTTGATAGCACAAAAGTAGCAACCGAGATGGCGGCGGTGCAGAACGTGAAAGAGCAATTCTGGGCATCGTTGATGACCGGAACCGTAGATCCAGAAGAATATCTGCCTAAAGCAATCGAAAAATTCAAAGAGGCTGGTCTCGACAAGGTAATTGCTGAAGCCCAAACTCAACTTGATGCCTGGAAAGCTGCGAATAACAAGTAACAAATAATTGAGATAAGTAACATTTTTGGGATCGGGCGGGTGATAGCTGCGCCCGATCCTTTTTCATTACATTTCAGGAGGGAAACACTATGGCCGCGTTATTCAAAAACCTTGTCAGAAACAAAGTCATGCTATTCATGGTGCTGCCTGGTGCCATTTGGTTTTTCTTTTTTTCTTACCTGCCTCTTCTTGGCACCGTGGTGGCCTTCAAGCAGTACCGCTTCAACCGAGAAGGCTTCTGGGCTAGTATCGTAACGAGCAAGTGGGTGGGATGGGACAATTTCAAGTTCCTGTTTAGCGGAAGTGATGCTTATATCATTACGCGAAATACATTGTTGTACAACATCGCTTTTATTGTGATCGGATTAGTGTTATCCGTAGCGATGGCTGTTTTATTGTCCGAGCTGGTCGGCAAAACGCTGGCTAAGATTTATCAAACCGGAATGTTTCTTCCGTATTTTCTTTCTTGGGTTATTGTCGGATACTTTGCATTCAGCTTCCTAAGTATGGACCGCGGCATGGTCAACCAAATCCTTGGCTGGTTCGGTGTCGAGCGAGTACAGTGGTATTCCGATCCTAAATATTGGCCTTATATTTTGATCTTCGTCAATCTGTGGAAGGCTATCGGCTACAACAGCGTTATTTATTTGGCCTCCATTCTGGGAATCGACAGATCGCTTTATGAAGCGGCCATGATCGATGGTGCCAGCAAAAGGCAACAAATCTTTAACATTACGCTCCCGCTGCTTTCTCCAATCATTATTATTATGACACTGCTTGCAGTGGGTCGGATTTTCTACGCCGATTTCGGTTTATTCTACCAGGTTCCCCGAGATTCGGGCACACTTTATTCCGTAACCAACGTAATTGATACGTATGTATATCGCGGTCTCAAAACGACCGGGGAAATTGGTATGAGTACGGCTGCCGGTCTTTACCAGTCGGTTGTAGGATTTATACTTGTTATGATTTCTAACTTCATTGTGCGCAGAATGGATAAAGACAGCGCCTTGTTCTAGAAAAGCTGAAAGGAGTGTCAGTTATGGCAGAGGTAAAAAGAAAAATACGAGATTTCCATCATGTTTCGCGTGGCTGGAATATCGTTTTGAATATTATTGCGGCAGCATTTGCCTTCATGTGTATTTTTCCTTTTTTGTTCGTAGTGATTATTTCCCTTACCGATGAGAAAACACTGGCAACGGACGGATATCGGGTTTTTCCGGCCAAGTGGAGTTTGGAGGCGTACCGTTTTGTATTTCAAAGTGGGGATACGCTATATCGTGCTTACGGGGTGACGATTCTGGTCACAGTGATAGGCACCATATTCAGCTTGATTCTCATGTCTTTGTACGCCTATGCCATTTCGCGGAAGAGTTTCCGTTACCGAGGATTCTTCTCTGTATTTGCAATCGTGACTATGCTGTTTAACGGCGGAATGATTCCGACCTACATGGTGGTATCCCAACTGATGGGTCTGAAAGATACGCTTTGGGCTTTGATTTTGCCACTGGCTATGAATGCCTTTTATATTATGATTCTGCGTACGTTTTATATTACCAGCGTTCCGGAAGCGATTATCGAATCAGGCCGGATTGATGGGGCAGGCGATTTCTATATTTTTCTGCGAATTGTACTGCCGTTGTCGCTGCCGGGTCTTGCAACCATTGGTTTGTTCAGTACGCTCGGTTACTGGAACGATTGGTTCAGCGCGTTGTTGTACATCGATAATCCGAATCTGGTGCCGCTGCAATCCATGCTGATGCGGATCGAATCGAGTATCCAGTTTATTCAGAACTCACAGAACAGCTCGCTCAGCATGGCTGCACTTCAAACCATACCGCAGGATACTACCCGCATGGCGATGGTGGTTTTGGCGACGTTGCCGATTATTTTCGCTTATCCATTCTTCCAGCGTTATTTTGTTCAAGGTCTCACCTTAGGTGCCGTCAAGGAATAATAACAACATCACGCTAGAATGATGGGAGAGAAGTGGAGATGCTGATCTACAAAGACAAGACGAAACCAACTGAAGAGCGGGTTGATCATCTGCTCGGACTGATGACTTTGGAAGAGAAGGTCGGTCAGTTGATCCAGCCTTTTGGCTGGCAGGCCTATGAGCATACAGATGGAGTAATCACACTTACTGAGAAGTTCAAGCAACAGGTTGCACAAGCGGGTATTGGCTCATTGTATGGCATGCTGCGAGCCGATCCTTGGACAGGTGTGACGCTAGCTAATGGCCTTTCTGCCAAACAGGGTGCTGAGGCTGTCAATGAAGTCCAGCGGTATGCGCTGGAGTATTCCCGACTCGGGATTCCGATCCTGATTGGGGAAGAGTGCTCGCACGGCCATATGGCGATTGGCGCAACGGTATTTCCGGTTCCGCTATCCCTTGGCAGCTCATGGAATGTGGATCTATACCGGGAGGTTTGCCGGGCGGTTGCGTTGGAAACGCGCAGCCAAGGCGGCGCAGTAACCTATTCCCCTGTGCTTGATGTGGTACGCGACCCGCGTTGGGGACGGACCGAGGAATGCTTCGGTGAAGATGCGTATTTAATCAGCGAGCTGGCCGTGGCTTCGGTGGAAGGTCTACAAGGAGAATCACTGAACAGTCAGGCAAGCGTGGCTGCTACAGTGAAGCATTTTGTAGGTTATGGAAGCTCCGAAGGCGGCCGTAACGCCGGGCCTGTACATATGGGCTGGCGCGAGCTGTATGAAGTAGATCTGCTGCCGTTTAGGAAAGCAGTAGAGGCCGGTGCAGCATCTGTGATGCCCGCCTATAACGAAATAGACGGAGTTCCCTGTACGACGAATACTGTGTTATTGGAGGATATTCTCCGCCAAGCTTGGGGTTTTGACGGCTTAATTATTACCGATTGTGGTGCCATTGAGATGCTGGCAGCAGGTCATGATGTAGCTGAGGACGGACTGGATGCAGCAGTGCAGGCCATTTCAGCAGGGATAGATATGGAAATGTCCGGCGAAATGTTCAGCAAGCATTTAGCAGCAGCTGTAGAGATGAACAGACTGGATACAAGCGTTATTGACCGTGCAGTGCGGCGGGTATTGACACTGAAGTTCAGGCTGGGCTTGTTCGAGCAGCCGTTCGCAGATCCTGAGCGAGCAGAAGAGGTCATCGGCAGTGTTGAGCATCAACAGCTTGCCCGCCAGATGGCTGGGGAGAGCATCATTTTGCTTAAGAATGAAGGAAGCCTACTGCCGCTGTCCACAACTTCGGGAACCCTTGCTGTGATCGGTCCCAATGCGGATGCAGGCTATAATCAGCTCGGAGATTATACCTCCCCACAAGAGCGTTCCAAGGTGACCACTGTGCTAGGTGGTATTCTCAGTAAGCTTGCGCAAGAACCGGAACGGGTGCTTTATGCCCCTGGCTGCCGGATTAAAGGCGATTCAAAAGAAGGTTTTGCTGCCGCTATATCCTGTGCGGAACAGGCCGATACCATCGTGATGGTTGTTGGCGGCTCCAGTGCGCGTGATTTTGGCGAAGGCAGCATTGACCTTAAGACAGGTGCATCCAAAGTAACAGAGCATGCGTGGAGTGATATGGATTGTGGGGAAGGCATAGACCGAATGAGTTTGGAGCTATCCGGCGTGCAGCTTGAACTTATTCAGGAAATATACAAACTCGGCAAACCTGTAATCGTGGTCTATATTAATGGTCGTCCGGTCACCGAACCTTGGATTGATGAGCATGCTCATGCCATTCTGGAAGCCTGGTATCCAGGACAGGAAGGTGGTCATGCGGTTGCCGACATACTGTTTGGCGATGTGAACCCGTCGGGACATCTGACGATTTCCATACCGAAGCATGTTGGGCAACTGCCGGTATATTACAATGGCAAGCGATCCCGTGGCAAAAGATATCTGGAGGAGGATTCACAGCCTCGTTATCCCTTTGGCTTCGGACTTAGTTATACCAACTTCAGCTACTCCGCCTTAACCGTGGAGCCTGGAGTGATTGCTGCGGATGAAACTGCGACGGTCACTGTTGCGGTAACAAATACCGGTGAGCGTGAAGGCGCCGAAGTCGTGCAGCTATATATTTCCGACATCGCCAGTAAAGTGACAAGACCTGCTCTGGAATTGAAAGGCTTCAGCAAAATTAAACTGGCTCCTGGAGAATCACGGACGGTAGAGTTCAAGGTAGGTGCGGAACAGCTGCAATATATCGGCACTTATTATCAGCCGGTGGTAGAGCCGGGTGCCTTCAAAATTCGGGTGGGTCGGCAGGTAAATGACACACTGAGTGCGGACTTGCAGGTAAGGGAGGATTCGTATGGAACGAATTAAGCGGTTTATTCGCGAGCTGTCGGAGCATCAATGGCTGGAGCAACGCGAGCTGGGGGACTGGGATATTCAGTCTTCTAATTATGTTGTGCCAGGCCAATATGACCATTTACAGCCTTATACAGAAGGTGGTAACTTCGCTTTATTTCCGAGTGTACAGGGAACAACCTATTTCTTCCGCCGCTCTTTGGAGATTCCGCTTGCGTGGACGACGGGCCAGACTGGATTGATTTTTGAATCCGGTGGGGAGGGATTACTGCGTATAAATGGGGAATCCCGCCAAGGGCTGGACCGGAATCATACCTTCGTTACGCTGGAGGGGAATCGGGATGGATGTCCACTGGAGCTGGAAATTGAACTGTTTGATCCCATTCCCGAGCCGGTCGATCCTTTGAACGCTCAGGCAGTCATTCAACCTCCGATCCGGGCGATTCGCAGCCAGCTGGTGCTGGTGAACAAACCGGTGCAGAGCTTAATGTACACGGCTACGGTCATTCGAGACTCGGCCATTCTGTTGCCAGAGCAGGATCTGCGCCGGACTCGGATGCTGGAAGCTCTATATATGGCGATGGATGAATTTCTCTATATAGGAGAGGCAGAGATTCGTGAGGGCAGTGGGGTCTCTTCTATAGAAGAGAAGCTAAGAAATAACATCAGGGAAATCGGTGGTAATGCGGAAGGCACCATTCATATGGTTGGCCAATCGCATATCGATATTGCCTGGCTGTGGCCGACACGTGAAACGGTCCGCAAGACCAGCCGCACCTTTTCTACCGTCAACGCTTTAATGGAAGAATACCCAGATTATCAGTTCGCCCAGAGCCAACCGCAGCTGTTCGCTTATCTGAAAGAGAATGATCCGGTTCTCTATACGAAAGTGAAGGAGCGAATTCGGGAAGGTCGCTGGGAGCTTGTTGGCGGAATGTGGGTTGAACCTGATCTGAATATTCCGAGCGGGGAGTCGTTGATGCGGCAAATGCTCTATGGGCAGACCTTTTACCTTGAAGAATTTGGACGTACTTCGAACATAGAGTGGCTGCCAGATACCTTTGGTTATTGTGCCTCACTTCCGCAGATCCTGAAGCATGGCGGCGTAGATTATTTTATGACGACCAAGCTTGGCTGGAATGATACGAATGTATTTCCATACGATCTGTTTCATTGGGTGGGTATTGATGGAACCTCAATGTTGTCCTATTTAAATCATGGTGTCAATGAGAACACTTTGCCGGTTGATGTGCATGATCACTGGTTGTCATTCCGCGAGAAGAGCAAACATAACGAACAAATGCTGCTGTACGGACACGGTGATGGTGGTGGCGGTGTGACCCGCGAGATGCTGGAGTATATTCAGCGGGCTGATCTGATGGTCGGAGAGCCAGCTAGTAAGTACAGCAATGCGGGTGATTTTTTTGCCGGGATAACAGAGCAGCAGCCGCAGCTTCCAGAGTGGCGGGGAGATCTGTATCTTGAGCTGCACCGTGGAACTTATACCACGCATAGCCGCAATAAATGGAACAACCGCAAGGCAGAAATTCTCTATCGTGAAGCGGAGCTATGGCAGGTCATGGCCTCTAATTATATGAGTCAAGAGCAGCGACTGGAGAATGCCGAACCGTTGCATAAAGGCTGGAAGCTAATTTTGCTTAATCAGTTTCATGATATTATTCCTGGCTCGGCGATTACTGAAGCCTACGAGACCTCGGAGAAAGAATATCAGGAGATTTTTAAATACGGCCATTCCGGTTTGCAGCCGGGACTTAAGGCTTTGGCGGCTCAAGTGACTACGCTTGGAGAAGGCAGACCTTATATTGTGTTCAACAGTCTAGGCTGGGCACGTGATGCTGTAATTGAGCTTCCTATAAGAGATAGTGAGTTTACAGACATTAATCCTCCTGCTGTCTATGAAGAGAACGGCATTTCCCTTTCTGCAGATCTTCTAGTAGACAGTTCTGGCAGTACAGTAGCATCCGTGCGGGTTCCGGCGGTTCCAGCGTTTGGTTATAAGACCGTTTGGCTGAGAAGTCAGGACGTTGTGGCTCCGCGGAACACAGAAGTACTTAAGAGAACTCATGGCACAGATATGCTTACAGATGGCTGGGAGACGGAATACTACCGAATCACATTTAATGAGCGGGGAGAAATCGTCAGCCTGTTCGACAAAATAGCAGGCCGCGAAATTGTGCAGCCAGGAGAACGTGCCAATCGCTTTCACTTTTTCCACGACCGTCCAACACTTTGGGATGCTTGGGATATCGATAGCCGTTATGAAGCACAACCTGCTGGGGAAGCCGAGCTTATGGAGACAAGCGTCCAACACACAGGTCTTGTGAAGGATGTGCTGAGATTCCGCTGGAAACTTAATCAATCTGAAATTACTCAGGATCTGATTCTATATCATCAGGACCCTAGGATTGATTTCAAGACTCATGTTCGCTGGAATGAAGCCCATAAGCTGCTAAAGGTGGGATTCCCGATCGATGTTGTAGCGGAAAAAGCGACCTATGAAATTCCCTTCGGCACACTGGAGCGCTCGACGCATCGCAATACGAGCTGGGAGCAGGCGCAGTATGAGGTCTGCGGCCACCGTTTCGCAGATGTCTCCGAACACGGATATGGCGTCAGCCTATTAAACGATTCTAAATACGGTTATGACATTCAAGGCAGCGTGATCCGCTTATCGTTATTGCGCGCTCCAAAATGGCCTGATATTACTGCAGATCTGGGCGAGCACGACTTCACCTATTCCTTGTATCCGCATCAGGGGGACTGGCGCCATGCCCATACTTTACGCCAAGCAGCCGAGCTAAATCTCGAACCTTGTGTTGTAGCAGCGGAAGCGAAGCACGGCGAGTTGCCCGCAACAGCCTCTTTTGCCGGATTTAGCGGGCAGCATGTGGTGCTGGATACGATTAAGCCGGCTGAGAATGGCCGGGGTACCGTCCTGCGTTTCTACGAATCATCAGGCGGGCGCGAATCGGTAAAGCTCAGTTGGAAGTTGCCTTTGAGTGAAGTCTTTCTGTCTAATGCCTTGGAGGAAGAATTGGAGCCTATTACGTATAATGAGAGCGGATTTGAACTGCAATTTACACCCTATGAGATCAAAACAATCTATCTCAGATGAGATGAATATATGAATAAAGGAGTGGACCTCTCTTGGAACAATTCAGACTACCCAAAATAGCAATGCCGAAGCTCGAACTGCCGCAGGCCATACAAGAGGTGCTTGCCGAAGCCGAGGAGAAGCTGGCCCATCGTCCCAAGCTGCTGCAGCTGTTCAAGAACTGTTTTCCCAATACGCTAGAGACGACAACGAAGCTGCTTGATGACGGAACAACCTTTGTCATTACCGGTGATATTCCAGCTTCTTGGCTGCGTGATTCAGTCGAACAGGTGATTCAATATGTGCCGCTGGCGAAGAATGACCTTGATCTACAGCGGATCATCGGTGGACTGATCAAACGGCATATTCATTATATCCATATCGACCCTTATGCCAATGCGTTTAACGAGCGGGCTAGTGACTGGCACTGGAGCACCAATGATGTTACGGACATGTCGCCTTGGGTGTGGGAGCGGAAGTTTGAGATTGATTCTCTGTGTTTTGTTGTGCGACTGGCCTATACTTATTGGAAAGAAACCGGAATTACGGATTTCTTCGATGCTGAATTCAAAGCGGCACTACGTCTTATCATTGACCTGTTCAAAAGAGAGCAACACCACTTCGAGCAATCGCCTTACCGCTTCACGCGGAATAACGGCATTCCTGAAGATTCGCTGCGCAATAACGGACTAGGGATGCCGGTGAATTATACCGGGATGATCTGGTCCGGCTTCCGTTCCAGTGATGATGCCTGCGATTTCCACTACAACATTCCTGGCAATATGTTTGCCGTTGTCGCCTTGCGCCAGATGCAGGAATTTGCCGAGTGGGTGTTCCGCGACTATGAATTTCTGGCCGAGCTAAAAGAACTGGAATTTGAGGTCGATCATGGCATTAAACTATACGGAATCTACCGCCATCCGCAGTTTGGGCCTATCTATGCCTATGAGACGGACGGGTTCGGCAACTACTGTCTGATGGATGACGCCGGAACCCCAGGGCTGATCTCCATTCCGTATCTGGGCTACGCTTCGGCAGATGATCCCATCTATCAGAATACGCGACGCTTTGCGCTGAGCACAGAAAATCCCTTCTATTATGAAGGAAAAGCCGCCAAAGGTATCGGCAGTCCGCATACCCCGGAGAATTACATTTGGCATATGGCCTTATCGATGCAAGGAATTACGGCACAGACAACGGAAGAGAAACTCGAGCTGATCGCCTTGCTGGAGAGTACCGATGCCGGAACCGGATTTATGCACGAGGGTTTCCATGCGGATGATCCAAACGTCTTTACTCGCAGCTGGTTCGCGTGGTCAAACAGTCTGTTCTCACAACTGGTGTACCGGGCGATGAAGGAAGGTATTCTGTGAGTGCGGGTCGAGTGATTATTCTCTTCGATCCGTCATTTCCGGGTGGCCCTGCTGCAGACGATACAACTAATGGTTTGTTAGCAGCACAGCTAAAAGGTTTGGGAGAAGTCGTCAGCGCGGAACAATTGGCACAGTCGCTTGATGCTGAACAAGCGGGTGGTGTTTTTATTAACCTGCATGCACCTTACTTTCCAAAAGAGGCCTGGGTTTCCATTGTGTCCTTCCTGCAAAAAGGCGGCGGCCTGCTGAGCATTGGCGGCGCACCGTTTAAACATCCGGTGCGGAAGCAATCCGGCACATGGCAGGTTGAAGCCGAGCAGACTGCCTATCACCGGCAACTGCATATTCATGAAGCGCTGCGCGTGAACGGCAGTATCGTCCATTCCTATGCTGCATTGTTGGATATCCCGCTCTTCGCGGGTCAAGAACAGCTGCTGAGCCCCACGGATACTTGGAACCTTGTGCCGCATGTTACCAAAAGCAGTGATCTGCCGGAGCAAATGGGTGCAAGCGGCCCGATGGATACACGGATTTATCCGCTCCTAAAAGGTGTTTCAGCAGAAGGACGCGAGATTTCTGCACCTGTTGTTCTGTGGGAACATGTCGGCGGGCCCTTCGTGGGTGGACGCTGGATTTTTGTCGGCCAGCCGCTTGACCAGACCTTCTGGAGCAACGGGGGGACGGAAATGCTGGCTCGTTTAGCGGCGTTTATTGCCAAGGGAGTCACCGAGCTTTGGGTGAAGCCCAATTACGCTTCCTACGAACAAGGCGAACAGCCCCTAATCAGCCTGCAAAGTCAGCGACTCAGCCGTCAGCTGTCCGCAAAGCCATCGGTAGAGTGGAAGCTCAGATTCACTTTACAGAAGGATGGGGAGAGCGCAACATGTTTTGAATATGGATGTCAGTTGACAGTAACTCGCGAACATAATATCCATCGGTTCCCAATGCCGGTGAAGCTGCAAGCTGGATTGTACCGCCTTACCTGTCAGGCCGAAGCCGAAGATGGAGAAGTGCGTGTGCTGCGTCAGGGCTTTTGGAGTTATGATGCAGAACTGCTAGCGCAAGGGGAGCCGATCATCGCTGGCCGGGACTATTTTATAAAAGAAGGCAAGCCGCTGCCGGTAGTGGGCATGACCTATATGACTTCGGATGTGGCGCGCAAGTTCCTGTTCCTGCCGAATGCGCAGGTATGGGACCGGGATATGGCGCAGATGAAGAAGGCCGGCATTAACTGGATTCGGACCGGGATTTGGACCGCTTACCGGAATGTGATGCAGGTAGACGGACATGCTTCTGAAGAAGTGCTGCGGGCGATCGATGCTTTTTTACTGACTGCCAAAAGACATGACCTGCAGGTAACCTTCACCTTTTTCTCC